>Ga0070704_100000005_pt1 | contig 112444 bp, 106 predicted proteins | sample KBSK5252metaG_FD_65467 | JGI IMG/M metagenome (GOLD analysis project Ga0070704, IMG submission 65467) | Corn, switchgrass and miscanthus rhizosphere microbial communities from Kellogg Biological Station, Michigan, USA - KBS K5-25-2 metaG | ecosystem: Host-associated > Plants > Roots >...
AAAATACAAAACGCCCCAGCGGGGCGTTTTGTGCTTCTACACAAGAATATTTTTGTAAACACTCATGTTGATTTTCGATTCTGCGAAATTAAAAACCAACACTAATGTTTACTTAAGCCCCTAATCCGAGACCCATCCACGTGAAGAGACTCACGCGCGACGGGTCTCTTCACTTTTAGGCAACAATTACTGTAAATTCCCCTCTTTGCTTTTCTGAATTATTTTTAAAATATTCTAAAACTTCCTGGGGTGTACCGGTTTTAAATTCTTCATAAATTTTTGTAAGTTCGCGAGCGACACAAACTTTTTTCTGATTCTCTTTGGGGCAAAATTTTACCAGTGACTCCAAAGTTTTTAAAATTCGGTGAGGTGACTCATAGAACACGATGGTCCTCTGCGACTGGGCAATTTCTTTAAATATTGTTTCTCTTCCCTTCTTGTGTGGCAAGAATCCAAGAAAAGTAAATTCATGTGTAGGCAATCCCGAAGCAGAAAGCGCGGCAATGAGTGCTGTTGCCCCAGGAATAGGAATAACTTTCACGTTTTCCTTAAATTTTTCTTTTATCTTAGAAACTAGCAACGCCCCTGGATCAGATATTCCAGGTGTACCGGCGTCCGAAACTAGCGCTATATCTTTCCCCTCTTCCAATAATTCAAAAATTTTCTCAACCTTCGCGAGCTTACTCTGAGCATGATAGCTCATGGTGGGCCTTACTATGCCATATTTATCCAAAATCTTTTTCGTCTCTCTTGTATCCTCGCACAAAATTAAATCGACACCCTTTAGTGTCTCTAGAGCTCGGAGAGTAATGTCTCCCATATTTCCTATTGGCGTTGCTACAACGAAAAATTTTGACATAGTTTAGCTTAGTTGGCGAAGCGCATGACAGAATTCCCGAAGGAACTCCATCATGCGCTCTTACCTGTTGATCGAGTCAGGTTCTCACTTCCTTGAGGAAAGTATGGCGGCTAGCCTAGCCCAAGGTTGTGGAGGAATAACCTCCGCAGCCGCCATCTTACAAAGGACAGCTCCTATGTCCTCCGGGTTGTGAGTCGGCTCGAGCAAGCAGCCTAGAGGCGCAGTAGAAGTTGCTTTCTTCTCTTGTTCCCCCATTAACTCCAGATAGATAAAGGCTTGTCCTTTCATGTTCTGGGCTTTTGTCAAATCTCACCCCCGCACTCAAACGTGTCTAACATCTCGGTATCTAATAAAATTATGAACTTAATGAGAAAATGCACAATAAGAAAAGTGGATAACTGTTTAATCCATATTTAATGAATATTATTTATTGCGCGGTCGCAGATTACTCCAAATGTTCAGCGCAAGCACGATCAAGAGAATATTTTTTATTATGTATTGACCTTCAAGAGTAGGTACTAGGAAACTCTGCCAAGTGAATTGCGGTAAAAGCACAAGCGGCATAATCGTGGTAGATAAATGCACCACCATAGCTAAGATAGCAATGCGTTCCATTTTCGGCAGTATAAAAAGTATCCCTATTATCATTTCAAATATTCCGAAGCAGATTAAAAATTCGTTCGGTGGAAACCAGGGCATGGTTTTGTCGAGAAGTGCAACAACTAGCGGATTCGCAGCACCTTTCTCAGAGAAAACTTTTAGCGCTCCGAACCAGAAATAAATTATAAAAATAGCCACTTGGCTTGCGAACATGGATGAGCTTTTAGAAAAGCTTGTAATGTTCTGATCCCACTTTATTAATTTTTCTTTAAAATTTTGCATCGCTAAGAGGGTTTTTTACCTTCATCTAGGGTTTTTCTAAGCTTGAAGTCTTCCTGCTTAATTAAACTTTCTGGTGTTGTTTCTTGGGGCACAAGGCCTTCAGCGGAGTGAACCATCTCGCCAAAAATTCTTCTCAATTCTGACACTGCTTTAGTTACGCCGCTGACATCATTTGAGGTCAAACTTGAATTGGATAAATCATTAAATTCTCTAACCAATTCAACTTTGAGTTCTTTGCCTTCCTGAGTTATCAAAAAAACAAGCAGAAAGAATGCGATTCTTAAATTTTTTACTTCCTCTTTTAATTTTTCCAGACTTCTGCCGGGCGTTCCTTCCATAGATTTATTTCCTATATTTCTTACTTCTCCACTTATCTGCAATTTTAACACGAGTAAGAGATCTTTCAAGTTCGGCTTCAAAGTGTTCGAAGTCTACATGCTCCTTGTTCTCCATTTGTTTCTTTAGCTCTTCTGCTTTGGCTTTAGCCTGCTCTATCTTCTCATCTGAGAGCTCTGAGACATGTTCGGCAAAATCGGCCAGCACGGCGACTTCTGTCTCCCCTTTTTCATTCTTTTTAACTTCTAAAAATCCACCAACAACTGCCATGGGCACATACTCACCGGAAGCAAGGGCAACCACATCACCAGAAGAAAGCTCCGTGATGAGTGGAATATGCTCCGGAAGAATAGTGATCTCACCAAGTGTGGTAGGTAAACTTACCTGATCTACCATCTCTTCAAGGATCAACCTTTCAGGAGTTACTATTTTTAATTTTAATTTTTTATTTGCCATATTAATAAAACAAAATAGTTCTCGAGAAAAGCCTTGCGCAGGCCGTCGGGCCGAGCAGTTCGCTGGCACAGTAGTGCCAGATAGATTGCTTTTCGAGAGAAGCTATTCTGTTTTTAAAGTGCACCTTTCATATAAAAATCATTCTCTGGTTTGCTGTCGTGTTTGCCCTCCAGAATTTCTTTGAATGATCGGATTGTTTCAGAAAGCGGCACATATTGCCCCTTGGTTCCAGTAAACTGTTCTGCCACGAAAAACGGCTGCGAAAGGAACTTCTGAATTTTTCTGGCGCGAGAAACTAATTCTTTATCAGCCTCTGAAAGCTCTTCCATGCCCAATATTGCAATAATGTCTTGCAAATCTTTGTAGCGTTGAAGCACGCGCTGCACTTCACGAGCCACCATGTAGTGATCTTTGCCTACAATATTTGGGTCAAGAATAGTAGAAGAAGAATCAAGTGGATCCACCGCAGGGTAAATACCAATTTCTGAAAGCGAACGATTTAAGACAACGGTAGAGTCCAGGTGGGCAAAGGTCGTTGCGGGTGCTGGATCGGTTAGGTCGTCCGCGGGCACATACACTGCTTGAACCGAAGTCACTGAGCCTTTGTCAGTCGAAGTAATGCGCTCTTGCAGAATTCCCATTTCTGTTCCGAGCGTAGGTTGATAACCCACGGCTGACGGAATACGGCCGAGGAGTGCAGATACTTCAGAGCCCGCTTGGGTAAAGCGGAAAATATTATCTATGAAAAGAAGCACGTCCTTACCTTCAGCGTCGCGGAAATGCTCCGCCATGGTGAGCCCTGAGAGGGCCACACGCAGACGCGCACCCGGCGGTTCATTCATCTGGCCGAATACCATGGCCACTTTGTCGATAACTCCAGAGTCTTTCATTTCATGATAGAGGTCGTTTCCTTCTCGAGTTCGTTCTCCCACTCCAGCAAAAACCGAGTATCCTCCGTGCTTCGAAGCAATGTTGTGAATAAGCTCCTGAATGACAACAGTCTTGCCCACACCGGCTCCCCCGAAGAGCCCAACTTTTCCTCCTTTTAAAACCGGACAAATTAGATCGATGACTTTGATGCCTGTTTCAAGAATTTCAACTTTTGTTGCTTGAACTTTATACTCTGGGGCCTGGCGGTGAATAGGCAATCTTTTACCTGAGACTACTTCTTTGCCATCATCAATTGCTTCACCGAGCACATTGAAAATTCTACCAAGCGTAGGTGCACCTACAGGTACAGAAATAGGAGCTTCGGTATTGGTCACTTTCATTCCTCGAGAAAGACCGTCCGTGGTATCCATTGCCACTGCTCGAACGACACCACCCCCCAAGTGCTGCTCAACTTCGAGAACAATATTTTTGTCATCACGCTTAACCGTAAGTGCATCATAAATTTCCGGAAGCTGTTCTCCGAAGTCCACATCCACGACCGGCCCGATAATTTTCTTGATTGTACCTGTTTGCATAATAATTTGAATACTAATAAAAATGTTGCTAATAATTTAATACTTCACTTTGTTCAGTACTTTCAGCTTACGCTTGCCATTCCGGCGCTAATTTCTGATATTTCTCGGGTAATATTGGCTTGCCTTGCCTTGTTGAACACCAATGTTAAATCATCAATCATCTCGCCTGAAGCCTCACTGGCATTCTTCATTGCCACCATTCGCGCGGACTGTTCACTGGCATTCGATTCAAGAATCATTTGATAAATTTGCATTCGTGTTAGTTTTTCAGCAAGTGAACCTATCAACTTTTCCTGATCACCTTCGAAAAGATAGTCCACTGGTTTCTCAACAATATTATTATCAACTGAGTCACTTTGTTTGATTTCTTGTAGTTCAGTAATTAACTCTCCCAATTCAACTTTAGAAACTGGTAACACTTGCTTTATATTAGGTCTTTGAGTTAAAGCAGAGATATAATCTGTATATATAGCTAAAACTCTATCATATTTACCCCCAAGGAATTCCTTAATTATAAGTTCGGATATTGGGGCAATACTTGATAAAGTAATGTTGTCAGGAAGTTCGAAAAAGCTGGCTATAACATTTTGGTCTACTCGGCGCATGGCCAAGTCGCCCTTTTTCCCAATAGAAATAATATCCACTGCAGCAGACTCGCTTCTAATTGTAGAAATAGCTCTTTTAATTACTTGGGCATTGTATGAACCGCACAGGCCACGGTTAGAAGTTATAAGTAAAAGCAAAACCCTTCCTTTCTCGTTGTCACCCCTCTCTTCTCTGGCGGGCTCTATAAAAAGTGGATGAGTTATTTTTTCAGTATTTTTAGCAATTGAAGTTAGAATTTCCCAAGAATATTCGGCATATAGGCGCGAAGCAAGCGTAGCAGAAACCGCGCGTTTCATCTTCGAAGCAGCCACTAGTTCCATAGCCTTAGTGATCTTCTTCGTATTCTTTACACTTTTTATTCTTCTTTTAATTTCTTTTGTCCCGGGCATGATTTATTTAAATGACTTTTTGAAATCTTCTATTACTTTTTTAAGCTCTTCTTCACCTTTATCGCTCCACATTTTCTTATCTACCACTTCTTTGTAGAAAACTTTGGCATTTCTTTCACTGTAATCTGTTAGTTTCTGTTCAAATTCTTTTATCTTCTCTAACGGAACATCATCCATGTAACCCTTCGTCAGAGCATACAAGGTTACTACTTGGTGTTCGGTTTTTACTGGCGCATATTGGAGCTGTTTTAGAACTTCCACCGCGCGCTTACCGCGTTCGAGCTGACGCTTCGTGCCTTCATCTAAGTCAGAACCGAATTGAGAAAAGGCTTCCAGCTCTCGAAACTGTGCAAGGTCAAGCTTCAACGTCCCCGCGACTTTCTTCATAGCTTTAATCTGGGCAGAAGAACCCACGCGCGAGACGGAGCTACCGACGTTTACCGCCGGACGAATGCCTTTATAGAAAAGGTCGGTCTCGAGGAAAATTTGTCCGTCGGTAATGGAAATAACGTTGGTCGGAATGTACGCCGAGATATCTCCAGCTTGTGTCTCAATTATCGGGAAGGCAGTGATAGATCCACCTCCATATTTCTCATTGCGGCGACAAGCGCGCTCAAGAAGACGTGAGTGCAAGTAGAAAACGTCTCCAGGGTAAGCTTCGCGACCTGGCGGACGACGAAGGAGTAATGAAATTTCCCGATAAGCAACAGCATGCTTGGAAAGATCGTCATAAATAATTAAAACATCCTTGCCTTGATCCATGAAGTATTCAGCTATGGCAACACCAGCATACGGAGCAATATAGGAAAGGGCTGCAGCCTCTGATGCCCCAGCCGATACTATAACTGTGTATGCCATTGCGCCCCCTTCTTCTAGTCGAGTTTCTATCTTTCTTAATTTTGAATCCTTTTGGCCAATGGAGACATACACACAAATCATGTTCTGTCCTTTTTGATTTAAAATCGCATCAATGGCGAGCGCTGTTTTACCTGTTTGTCTATCACCAATTATAAGCTCGCGCTGTCCGCGACCGACTGGAATAATGGCATCAATAACTTTTATACCAGTAGCCACAGGCTGATCTACTCCCTGCCGGGTTACAACTCCAGGAGCAACTTTCTCAATTGGATATGTTTTGTCAGCCTTTAGAGCACCCCGTCCGTCAATAGGGAGACCGACTGGATTTACTACTCGCCCGAGCAGACTATCACCAACTGGAATTTCAAGAATTCTACCCGTAGCTTTAACCTCATCGCCTTCTTTTATTTTAGAAAAGTCGCCCAATACAATTACACCCACTGCATCTTCTTCCAAGTTGAGAGCTACGCCACGCTCGCCACCGGCAAAAGTAACCATTTCCGAAGATTTTATATCTGAGAGCCCATGAACTTTGGCTATTCCATCGAAAACTTCTAATACCTTACCGACTTTTTCTGCTTTTACTTCCAGAGAAAAATTTTCAATCTCTCTTTTTAAATTTTCTACAATATTATTTGTGCTCATGCGCTCTTAATTAGATATTCTTGTAATTTATTTACTTTATTTTTAATAGAGAGATCAATAACTTCGTCTCCCACTTCTATCTTAAAGCCTCCTAAAAGAGTCGGGTCGATATTTTCAATCAAATCTATACTTTTCGCTCCATAGCGTCGGGTAAGGTTTTCGGCAAGTTCTTTGTTGACTGAGTCTTCTAATGGCGCTGCACTTGATACTTTAACCTCTAATTTCTTTTCGTGATAATTTATTATTTTTTTCAAACGCTCCAGTATCTCATCTTTCCTGGAAATCAGTCTTTTTTTATATAAAAATTCTACAACCTTGCGCAAGGCTCCGGGCTGCTCTTGCTTGCTAGCGTCCTTAAGGGCTAGATAAATGGCTAAAGCAATGTTGTCCATGGGCATACTCATGACTATAAGTTATTTAGCTCTTTTATTACTTTCTGATTAAAGGATTGACCAGACCCCTCCACAATCTTCTCTGCTGCTTTCATTGCCAACTCCACGATTTCCTTTTTTGCTTCTGCCATCATTTTTTGCTTCTCTCCTTCCAGCATTTTCTTGCCATTTTCCATCACAAGGGCCATTTCTTTTTTGGCATCTTCCATCATCAAAACTTTGTTCGTTTCGGCCTCTCTTTTACCCTCTTCCCAAATTTTATTTGCTTCAACTTTGGCTTTATCTATCATATCTCTGTATTCCTGCTTCGTCTTTTCTATAAGCAATTCACTAGTTTTGGCATCATCTAGGCCCTTGCCTATTTTCTCACTTCTCTCGGCCATCAACTTAACCAATGGTTTTAAAGCAAAAATGTAGAGCACAACGAAAACTACTCCGAAGTTCACCGCTTGAGCTATGATAATTTTCCAATCTATGTGAAATGTAGAAATGATTGATTCCATATTTTTAAGGCGTTAGGCCCTAGGCTCTAGGCTCTAGCTTGATTTGCTAATGCCTAATGCCCAGCGCCTAAGCGCTAGATCGTAAATGCGATAACAAGTGCGTAAATTGCGATAGCTTCAGCAAACGCGCAAGAAAGAAGCATCGGAACTAATATTTTACCGGCAGCTTCTGGATTTCGGCCAATTGATTCCATGGCTTTTGATCCGATCCAACCGATCGATATCGCTGGAGCAATAGCTCCTAGGGCCATAACGGCTGCTTTGGCGAATGGTGCCAATGATACTACTTCTGTTTCCATATTTATATTAATAATTAATTTCTACCCAGACTGACTAGGTCGGGTCAAGTTAATAATTTTGCTAATAACTTTATGCCATGTCTTTAATAAATTCTTTTACCAATTCTTTTTCTCCTTCCTTGTGTTCCACCGAGTGGCCCTCTTCGTGTTCATGATCATGGTCACTAGCGGCAATTGTGAAGTAAACGACAAGCAAAATCGAAAAGATAAGGGCCTGAATCAAACCTACCAATATCTCCAGAAAAAGAAAGGGTATTGGAACAGCATAAGACATTATGGCTGCCATAGAAACTAGCAGAACTTCCCCGGCGAAGATATTACCAAAAAGACGAAAGGAAAGTGAGGCAATTTTTGCAAATTCACCCACAACCTCAATAAGACCCACAAAGAACTTTATGGGAGCCACGGTAATTACAGTCGGATCGTGGCGAATCTTCGTAAACATCTCCCCGAGCACCTTTAGGTTAACATATTTGTTAAAAGTTTTCCAGATTCCAATTGAAAAAATTCCGAAGATATTTGCCCCTAAAACTGCCATAACTGCCAAGGCCAAAGTCGTATTTATGTCGGCTGTAGCACCTCGCAAGAATGGAATAAAAACAACTCCGTGCTCCCCAGTCTCCAATATCCCGAACCCACCAAGTGGCATGATTCCCAGCCAGTTGCTAATTAATATAAAAAAGAAGGCAGATATAGCGAAGGGGAAAATTTTAATAGAAAGAGATCTATCGTTGGTAACTTGGTCGCACAGGGCAAGTGCACTCTCGATTGCCATTTCAAAAACAGTTTGCAATTTACCCGGAACTTCCCGGAGCTTGGAACGAATAACAAATGAAATAATTATAATAATCCCCACCGTTACCCAGCTAGTGATCAGAGAATTGGTGAGAGTAAAGTTATTGAAGTGATGTATTGGTTCAGCAAAAATCGTGATCTCCATATTATTTATTATTTTTTATTTTACTTGTATATGCTTTGACTGTTTTTATAATGCCGTAGGCTGAAAGCAGGAACGCCAAGCCCGCAAACAGTAGAAGAAATAAATGTTTGGTCCCTAAGTGTTCGTCAAGCGCTTTGCCTCCAATAACGGCAAGTATTATAGGCACCGCAATCCAGGTAGAAATTTCACTAAACATTTGCATGCCCTGTTTCCACCATGGACCTCCCGTGGAGTTATCTGAACTATTAGATTCTTTATTATTTTCCTCTGCCACAAAAACAAAGGCTTTAAGCCTTTAAGTGAGTATAAAGGAAAAAAATATGCGATGCAAATGGGGAAAATTAAGATTTCTCGTGGTGACTTATTGTTTCTTTGACCATTTCTATTGCTGGTTGACTAAGCATTGTAGTCAAAGCTCTTTTTGCCAAATCAAGATTAATAGCTAGCGATTCAGCGTCAGGAGAATTTTTTATTAGCTCTATTAGGAATAGAGCTACTTCCATGTCACTTGGTCCTCTTTCAACCCTTGGTACGTTTTCCATGTTTTTAATAAATTAATTAATAATTAAACTGTGAGCGTGGATGGGATCGAACCATCGACCTCTGTCTTATCAGGACAGCGTTCTACCACTGAACTACACGCTCAAAAATAAATAAAGGGAACTGCAAGCCGACGTTTCAGTCGGCTCCCCGACCAAATGCGTCGGGGCTACACGCTCATTTGCAAAAATAGTAACAAAGATAAGGAATTTAAGCAAACGTAAAAAACACCCTCGCGAGTGTTTTTTACTTCGGAAAATACAAATTTAATTAGTATTCTCTGCGTCCACCACCATTGCCATATCCGCCATTACCGCCAGTTCTTGGGGGTCGAGCTTCCATTGGACGAGCTTCGTTCACTGTAAGCTTGCGGCCTCCGAACTCCTGGTCATTGAACATAGAGATTGCCTTTTGCGCGTCTTCTTGCGATGCCATTTCTACGAATCCAAAACCTTTTGAGCGACCGGACATTTTGTCCATAATAATCACAGCTGATACAACTTCACCAGCTTGTGCGAAGTGCTCACGTAGAGCGTCTTCGGTAGTGCTGTAAGGGAGTCCCCCTACATATAGCTTCGTAGCCATATTACTTTACTTCTCCTGTTTTTGAAAAAATCAGGCAAAAACTAATTATAATGCTCTCCACGATATTGGAGAACGTAGAAACGCGCTAAGCCAATAGACTCTCGAGAAACTACAAATTAAAGGATAACACACACAGAAAAGAAAGGCAATTAGGGAAATAAGATTATTCTTCTTCGCTTCCCATAGCCCCCAAATCAAGATCTGTTATTATGTCCTCAATGTATCCTTCCATTATTTTGGGTAAATTGTGCCAAGATTTTTTTATTCGATGATCAGTAATCCTATCTTGCGAAAAATTATATGTTCGAATTTTTTCTGACCGATCCGCTGTGCCAATTTGATCTTTTCGCTCACCGGAATATTTCTGGGCCTCTTTTTCTTCTTCCAGCTGTTGTAATTTCGCAGTTAAAATAGTCATGGCTTTCTCCCGGTTCGCAAGCTGGCTGCGTTCATTAGTAGAACGTACATCTATACCAGTAGGCTTGTGAATCAATCGAACGGCAGTTTCTACCTTGTTGACGTTTTGTCCACCCTTTCCTCCCGAACGAGAATATTCCATCTCAATATCTGCCGGATTTATCTCAAAATTTACCTTTTTCCTAATGGGCAGTACTGCCACCGACGCAGTTGAAGTATGGACTCGGCCATTTTTCTCTGTGGCTGGCACTCTTTGCACTCTGTGCACACCAGTTTCATAGCGCATTTTTTTATAAACATCCTTGCCTTTTACCTCAAAGCTAGCCTCTTTGTAACCATTTAGATCACTTTTTGATTCATAGTTTGTTTTCCATTGCCAACCTTCTGTCTCTGCAAATTTCTCGTACATGTGAGCGAGCTCCCAAGCGAAAAGCGAGGCTTCGTCTCCGCCTGCTCCTGCTCGTACTTCAAGCACTATTTCATTGGGAAATTCTTCAGCCTCTTTATCCTTATCTAGAATTTCTTGGACTTGTTTTTCTAACCTGTCTTTTTCTTCTTGAATGACTTTGAGTTCTTTGGCTGCTAATTCATGCAGACTTTCATCGCTGGCTAGCATTTCTCGCACCTCCCTCTCTTCACGAGCAAGTTTCTCTAAAGCACTAGCAAAATAGCTAGTTCTGTGATCTTTTTTAAGTTCATCTAGGTTCATTTACTTCTTAGCTTTCAGAGATGCAGCTCGGCGCTTGTTGAAACGATCCACGCGGCCAGCAGTGTCTATAACTTTTTCGTTGCCAGTGTAGAAAGGATGACAATTACTGCAGATTTCCATTTTGATCTCAGGCATAGTAGAGCCAACTAGAAAAATTGCTCCGCAGGCACAGGTAGCTTTTGTATTTAAATCATATTTTGGATGAATATCTTTTTGCATAACTTCGGAATTCTATCACAATTTTAATTAGAAAGCAAATCTATATTCGCCTGTATTTTTGCTTTCAGGGCCATAACTTTCACGCCATAAGAGCAGGCTGGACTTGCTGCACCACCCCCATTATATTTACAGGCAGCGGCACTTTGAGCGCTGGTACTAGTACCACTTCCTCCAAGATCGCTCAGATACATTCCTGAAGCCATAAAAGCATCAGCAGGAGACCAAGGGTTTGGATAATGTCCTAAAACATTCTGCAATCTAGGCACAAAAATTTTCCAGGTCGAGGGAAGGAATTGCGCTGGCCCAACAGAGCCACTATTCCAGTAAACTGATGAAACAATGGGGCAAGATACGGTAGCTTTAAATGGATCGAGGCCAAGTGCTTTCGTTATTTCAAGAAAAGGTCCCACGTCGCGAGTAGGTTTCATAACATTTGGAAATGGAGTTCCAGTATTTTTACCAACCCCTGCGCCCGTTTCAGGATTGGTCAGGTAACATTGACCCACATTAGCCCCCAGGTTACTTTCTTGAGTGAGAATAGCTAAAAGGAACGCGGGATCTACGCCGAGCTTTTTCTGTACATCCTGTGCATAAATCAGGGCGGTTCCGAAATCAATTTTTTGAGAAGTACCAGCAAGTGGGAAAAGTGCGCCCCGAATCCTGTCAGCCGTGGCCTTTTTTTCTGCTGCAAGTTTTCTATACGCCTCTTCTTGCTGTTTAGAAATGGACAGCAACTCTCTTTTGTCTGCTTCGGATTTTGCAACTTTTTGTTGTGCATTTTCGAGCTCGGCTTTGGCATCAGTTTCGGCGTTTCTTTTAGTTTCCAAATCTTTCTTTTCTGCTTCCGTTTCTTTCTTTACTCCGTTTATTAAATCCACGGAATTTTTCACAGCTTCTTTGATAGAATTATATGATTCTAGGTCGCTATAAAAATCAGATACGGTATTTTCTGATAAGACTAAATTCACTAAATTTTTATCATCAAATTCTCGAGTATTGCGAAGAAGTTGTGCCAAAGATTCATGCTCTCGGGCTATTTTTTTCGAGAGGGAGTCTAGCTTCGTAACTTTTTCACTGATATTCACCTTGAGCTGCGCTATGGCCAGTGCGCGAGCTTTTATCTTTGCCTTAAGTGCATTAATCTGGCTATTCAAATAATCCACGTCGCCTTTGAGTGTTCCAGTCTGTTTTTGTTGTTCTTTTTGTTTTTCTAGAAGAGCAGCCAACTCCGCTTCAATGCGCGATAACTCATTCTTGCAATAATTCTTATCTGATTCATTAGAAGAAGGACTTATTTTAAGACAATCAACAGCTCCATAAACACGCGCCGAGAGTAAAAATGGGCTCAAAAGTAGTACTAAAAGAATAAAAACTATGGTTTTCTTTGCCATAGTTTTTATTGTAGCACAAAAATACAGTATTTAAATTTATTTCTTCTATTTATTTTTCTCAGCTTTTTCTTCTTTTACTGGGGCCGCTTCAGCACCTTCTTCTCCCTCCTCTTCTTTCTTGCCTTTCTTTTCAACCTCGATTGCGGACAGATCCACTGGAACAACCTCCTCTTCCTTCTCTTCTACCTGCTCAACGATAGAAGCAACTACATCGGTTGGATTATTGATAACCTCTACCCCCTTCGGAAGTCCGAGATCAGAGATAAAAATTTGATCATTAAGAGTTGCTAACTTAGAAATATCAACAATAAGATTGTGTGGAAGGTCAGCGGGCAAAGCTTCTATCTCAACTTCATATAACACTTTAACAAGGTTTCCAATTCCGCTTTTTACAGCTCCCGAAATACCCTCGAAGGCCAAAGGCACTTTAACCTTTATTTTCTTCTTCATGTCTATGGCTAGGAAATCTGCATGAATTGGCTCGTCCGTAACAGGGTCAACTTGTACTTCGTGAATAAGCACGTCAATAGCGCCTTCCGGCATTTCAACTTTTACCGCTGAAGATTCTCCTGCTTCACGCCAAACCTTTTTAAATTGAATTATTGGAACTGAAATAGAGGTAGTATCTTTCCCCGCTCCATAAAAAACAGCTGGGATTTCCCCAGATTTTCTCAAAGTCTCCAATTTTAAGCCGGCAGCTCGTTTCTTGCCTTGTATTGCAAACATAAAAATAGTATATACAAAAACTTCAAAAATGCAAATTAAATATCCTTTATAAGGATCCTCTCGTCTTAGGCCCCACAATACCATCTCCTACCAAGTTGTGTTGCAATTGGAAGAGAATTACCGTGGCTTTGGTTATTGGTCCAAATATTCCGTCAGCTGTAATATGAAGTTTTGACTGCAAACACTTAACTTCTGCCCCTCTACTGCCATAGCGCAAGGTAAGAGAAATTATGCAGGAGGGCAATGCTGGTAAAGGAGCTGGCAATGACCACGAACTACAAAGTTCTCCGGTTTGAGGATTATATTTGTCTCCGGGATTGCAGGCATCAGAAAGAGGAGGAGGCGTGTATACACCACTAGAACTCCTTCGTCTCCCAGCAGATGCCTCTGCGTAAACAGTAAGAGTGTAATCATGGTTATCAATAAACGTCCAAGCATCATTATCTGAATCTGTGTCTGTGGCCGCTATTGTAAATGTTGAACTACCAGCAGTTGTGGGGACACCAGAAAGAGTTCCATCTGTTGCCAAAGTAAGACCAGTAGGTAGAATCCCTGAAAGGACTGTCATACTTAATGTACCCTGCGCATTGCTATCCAGATCTACTAAGTAAGCATCACCAACCGTTCCACTAGGCAAACTTGAAGTAGAAATCTTTAGAAGATCAAAAATTGAAATTCTACTGTTGTTTATTTCAGACACATAAAGTCTATTGTTGAGAGGGTCATAGGCTAGACCTTGAGGAGCGTACATACCAGAGTCACTTGTATCAGCATCAAATGAAGTAAAATCCGCTTGACCCAAAACAGCAAGAGCAGGTTCTCCGTCAGCAAGAGTCTCCGGTGTTACATCATATACTAGAACTCGGTTTGTTGTGCTGTTAGCATTATTTCCCTTAGATCCATCTGCGAGAAATAAAAAGTTATTGGAGTAATCATAGGCCATACCTTGGGCAGCTTTCAAACCCGTCTGAGACGTGGCGGAGGTTGATGTTGTAAATAATGTCTGACCGATAACATGCGCTGCGGGCATGCCGTCCGTAATACCATCTGAAAGGTCGAAGACGAGAACTCTTTTATTCTGAGAGTCAGAAACAAAGAGACGAAAATTAACACTGTCATACAGAAGATCTTGCGGATTTTTCATCTTTATAGCACTAGTACCAGATGTGCCAGTGTCGAAATTTGCCTGCCCTAAAACGTTCGTTGCAGCCATGCCGTCTGTAACTTCTCCTACTGGCACATCAAAAACTAACACGCGATTATTACCGAAGGTTGTACTGTCTGACACAAAGAGTCTAGAATTAGCGTCATCGTAAGCTAACCCTTGAGCATACTGAAATTCTGTTGAGCTGGTACCGGTGTCAAAACTTTCAAAATCAACTTGGCCGAGAACGAACGATGCGTCCATACCGTTTGTAATATTATCCGGTGCAACATCAAAAATTAGAACCCGGGTAAAATCATCGGTTACAAAGAGACGGTCGTTAGTAGGGTCATACGCAAGGCTTCGAGGTGAGGCCATGCCATCTTGGGTAGCAGCAGCCCCGGAATGAAAGAGGTCAACTTGCCCCAATACATAATCAGCAGTGTGGTCAGCTAGATTATCTGAAGAATCTAAATTAAAAACCAGAACACGGTTATTGGATGTGTCGGCAACAAACAGTCGATGATTGTTAGAATCTAAGAGGAGTCCCTTCGGACCAGAAAGATGCATGGGGTCGGGACTATTGTTTGCCCCCCTTTTGTTGAAAACTGGGTTGTTGTCCGTATCTAGCTGCCCAAATAGATCAGCTGCATCTTGACCATCGGTTAACGTCTCTGGATCGACATCGAAAACTAAAACGCGATTGTTTAAACGATCTCCCACATAAAGCCTTTCGTTTGTTTCGTCGTAAGAGCTACCAGTAGGGCCACTCATGCCACTTATAGTGGTTGTACCAGTGAGCGTTGAAAAGTTTGCTTGGCCTAGGACATTCGCTGCAGCCATACCGTCAGTGATGCCACCTGAGAGGTCAAAAATAACTAATCGATTCCCATCGGTATCAGGAACAAATAATCTATCATTTACTCCATCATAAGAAGGAGTGCCAGAATATCCGGCATAATTAGTAACGAATGCGCTGGCACCACCACCTCCCCCGGAGCTATTCAAGTTAGCAGCACCTAGAACATTGGAAGCCGGCATGCCATCAGTGATTCCACCGGACAGATTAAAAACTACAATTCTAGTATTACCTCGATCGGTGACAAATAACCTATCATTCACTGCATCATAAGCTCCCCCAAAAGGCAGGCTCATTTTGGTTGCTGATGTGCCACCTGTTGAACTTTCAAAATCCGATTGCCCTAGAACATTAGAAGCGGGCATAAAATTCTCCATATTTTCCGGTGTGACGTCAAAAACGCTAATGCGATTTGCAAATTGTTGGGTAACGAAAAGCCTTGAATTTTCACTATCGTAAACAATACCGGTGCATGTATAAAGACCAGCTTGAGTAATATCAGTAGCCGCAGTTTCAAAATCAACTTGGCCGAGAACGAACGAGGCATCCATTCCATTGGAAATTGTAGTTGTGTCGAAGACAAGCACCCGATTGTCGGCATAATCACTTACAAAGAGTCGGTCATTGACTTCATCATAAGCAATACCTGATACATTGAAATGATCTGCTGAAATGACGGAAGGCACAACTGTGTACATATCCTCCTGGCCAATTACATAGTCTGCACTGTAATCTAGGGGCTCATTTGAAGAATCAAGATTAAAAACTAGTATGCGCCAATTACTAACATCGGCCACGAAAAGCCTATGATGAACTGTATCGATCGCGACTGGTAACACCCCATACCGTGTTGCAGTAAAAAGACCCTTATCATTTACACCACCATTCGCATCTCCATTAGTGAAATCAATTTCACCTTCCGCATCAAATTGTCCTAATAAATCTGAAGCAGTATATGAAGCCGCCAGAAGCAAATGCGTACTTGTAAAACAAAAAGAAATAATCAAAAGAAGTATATATAAAATATTACTTTTTCGCATATTAAACATTATACATGATGTTTTGCGTCGTGCTCAAGTGCAATATGGCTGGCTATATAGTCCTTGGTACCTGAGCTAGCGGTAGGAACTTTTTTACCCGGGTTAAATATATTTTGCGGGTCGAAGATTTCTTTTATTCTTTTGAAAATTCCAATTATCTTTGGGTTATACATTTTTGGCAAATACGGCGTTCGTATAAGGCCGTCATTGTGCTCTGCTGTTATAGAACCATGATATTTCTCCACTAGGTCATATACTTTTTCTCCTAATTCAAGTATCGTTGTTTTAGTTTCAGGACTTTTGAAATCCATAAGCGGAATAATGTGAAAATTTCCATCTCCCGCATGTCCGGCCATAGTGTAAATTATATTTTTATATTTATTCAAAATGCTTTGTAGTTCAGGTAAAAACTTTGGCAAAAATTCGGGGCGAACTACAATATCGTCTATGAAAGGAGCGGTTCGCCTCCCCTTCACATGCTTGCGAAGTAGGGCAAAACTTTCTCTACGAATATCCCAATATTTATCTGCTTCAGTTTGAGATCGAGTAACATGTACTTTCAATTTGAAACTTTTTATTTTCTCCACAAGTTCGACACACTTATCATTCACTGACTTATCATCAACTCCCGCAAATTCGGCTAGAATAATGAGCTTAGGAAAACCTCCAGAGAGCATCATGAAAAATTCCGGAAGAAAACTTAGCATGAATTTTATCATTCCGATAAACCCCTTATTCTTCAGAAAATCTGGGAAAAATTTAACCGCTAGTTTCATGGTCTTGTCATCATAAGTCTCAAGCGTCTCAGGGTCACAAGTTAAAATTTCATCCACCAACCTACCCAATGGTTCCAGATCTTTCATAAAAATTGCCACTAACTTCGAATATTTAAATTCGGGAATAACTTTCAAAGTAATTTCTGTAACAATACCTAGCGTTCCCTGAGATCCAACCAGAAGTTTGTTTAAGTCAAAGACGCCAGAATCAAAAGAATTTCGAGCGACGTAAGTCCCACCCGGTACTCCGGGAAGGGTAAAGCCGGAGGAATTCTTTTGATTCTGGCTGATTACATTCCATATGTAATATCCAGCCGAATTTTTGCTGACTTTAGGCTTCGCTAACTTTATTTCTTCTCCGTTTTGTTTTATAAGGTCATAAATTTTCTGATAGATTTCTTCCTTCTTGGAAATTTCACTTAAGGGAATTGGTTCTACAACTCGCTCTACTCCATCAGCAAACACAACTTTTGATGACAAAATATAATCTTCTGTTTTACCGTATTTAAGTGTTCGCTCGCCGGCAGAATTGTTGCCATACATTCCTCCGATAGCATTTAAGCTCTTAGAGGCAGTATAGCAAGGCAAAATTAACCCCTTTTCTAATGTGATCTTCTCGAAGTCGCGATAAAACATACCCGGCTCCACTGTAATATACGAAGGAACAAGAGGGTAAGTACCTTTATATACTTTATTTTTTTCAAGTTTATCCGCATACGAAAAGTCTTCGATAGGCAGTGGGCCACCGATTAATTTATTCATGTAACGACTAAAGTCTAGAATGATCGACTCACCTATCGCGCCACCAGACATGTCTGTACCTGCACAACGAGCAGTTATGGAAAGTTCAGGATATTTAATTTTATTTCCAGAAACCCATTTAACTAAATTCTGTACGTCTACTGAATCTTTAGGATAAAGCACGAGCTGTGGTCGCACTTCTAGCAAACTCGCATCGTGCGAATATTTAGTAAGTGTCTCTTCAGTCTCATCCAAATCCCCCTTAAAAAATTGTTTAATTTCTTCTTTCACTTGTATATTCTCCTAGACTAGCCAAACTATTAGCCTTCGAGTATTTAATTAAAATACTTTGTGCTTCTATCACATCCTCTCTGTGTTCGGCCCAATATTTAAGAACGGGGTTCTGTATTGCCCGAGAATAAGAGAAGGTTAAATTCCATGGAAGTTTCCCCATTTTATGCATAAGATTCAAGTGAATTGTGGCTTCTTCTTCGCTCTGGCCGCCAGAGAGAAACACTATTCCACCAATATCATTTGGTACATGTTCCTTTAAACACTTAATTGTCATCTCCGCTACTTCTTCGGGTAAAGCTCTATTTTGTGCCATATTCCCAGAAATAACCATGCTAGTTTTCAAAATAATTCCCGGCAGAAAAACATTTTGCTTATTCAATTCAGTAAAAATTATATCGAAGTTTCTCGCTGTAACTTCGTAACATTTTTCAATACTATGCTCTCCTTCTATTAAAACTTCTGGTTCTATAATTGGCACAACATTCAGCCCCTGACACACTACTGCATATCTTGCAAGCGCAGATGCATTTTCGGACATTAGCGCATTACTCGGAACCTCATTGCCGATTTTATAAACAGCGCGCCACTTAGCAAAGCTTGCTCCCAACTTAGAATACTCTTCGAGTCTTCGTTCGAGTCCTTCTAGTCCTAGTGTGGTTTTCTCTCCCTCGTGACCTAGAAAATCAGCTAGTCCTTGGTCAACCTTAATTCCAATTTCTATACCTTTAGATTTAAGAATCGAGGGAAAGCTTTCATTGGTTTTAGTCTTCTGCCGCATTGTCTCATCAAAAAGAATAAAACCCGATATATATTCCTCAATTCGAGGAGTAGTTATAAGCAACTCTCTATAAGCTCTGCGGTTTTCTTCGGTTGTGGGGATGCCCAAGGCACTAAATCTTTTATCACACGTAGGAGCGCTCTCGTCGGCTGCTAAAATGCCACGAGGAGGGGTTGTCAAACGTAGAACAGTATCTTGTAAAATTTTTTTGTCCATATTTACTTGAGTAAATCTAATAATACTTGTCTTGCAACCGAAGGGTTGGCCGAACCTTTTGTTTCTTTCATCATTTGTCCTACCAATGACATAAGAGCGTTTTCTTTTCCTCCCTTAAAGTCAGTCACAACTTTTGGATTTGATTCTATAATTTTCATCGCGATTTCCTTTAATGCTCCTTCGTCGCTACTCTGAAGCAAACTCTTGTCGGTTGCAATTTGAAGTGGTGATTCATCAGAGACAACGATCATGGCTAAGATATCTTTAGCGGCTCGAGAAGAAATTTTGCCGTCTGTAACTAAATTTATTAATTCAGCAAAGTTATTAGCGCTTGGACATCGGATGTCCAAGTTGACCTTTTTGAGACCTAAGTAGTCTGAAGTCACATAATTCGAGGCTGTTTTAATTTTAGCGGCATCACGCAGTAATTTCGCTACATTCTCAAACCAGCTTCCGAGTACTGGATCATTTATATAAACCTCAATATCTTCATCTTTAATGCCAAAATCTTTTTTATATCTGGCTCTCTTTGCTTCCGGTAATTCAGGCAGCTCTCCTTTCATTTGCTCTAAATTAAAGGCTTCGTGCAGCTTCATCTTCGGCAAGTCCGGATCAGGAAAATATCGGTAATCATGACTTGATTCCTTTTTCCGCTGGAAAAAGGTTTTCTGTTTACTCTCATCCCAGCCTCGCGTCTCTTGAACTATTTCTTCGCCCTTTCCACTTTCAATTAGCTCGATCATCCTGTCGAATTCATATTTGATTGCTTTCTCTACGCTTCTGAAAGAATTCAAATTCTTTACTTCGACTTTTGTCCCTAGAACTTTAGGGTCAGTAGTTACAGAAATATTCGCTTCTACTCTCATCTCCCCTTTTTCCATGTTCGCTTCTGAGACATTTAAATACCAAAGTATAAGTTGCAATTCTTTTGCGAACTTTGTAGCCCTCTTGGCTGTCTCATCTCTGTCTTCAAATGTATGCGCTTCGGTCACTAGCTCCACAAGCGGCACTCCTGCGCGATTAAAATCTATAAGCGAAAAGTCGCCACGATCATGTTTGTTGTTGGCTGTATCTTCTTCTAGATGTACTCGAGTAATATCAAACGAGGCAAGTTTTCCGCCAGAGACTATCGGATATTTATACTGAGAAATCTGGTAGCCCTTCGGAATATCAGGATAGAAGTAATTCTTCCTGTCGAATTCTGTGAAGTCTGCAATGTTGGCACCGAGCGCAAGTCCAACTTTGATGACGTTCTCTATGGCTTTCTTGTTGGGCACCGGCAGAGCTCCAGGATGAGCCATGCACACTGGACAAATATTTACATTCGGTTTCTCTTCGTCAGGATCATTTTTACAAGCACAAAACATCTTGGTCGCAGTTTTTAACTCCGCATGTATTTCAAGACCAACAGTGAAATAATATTTCGCTGGCATAAATATCTAAAATTATAGCAATTAGAGCCCGAAAAGTCTAAATATTATTGCTTATGGAGGGTTTCTCGTACAATTTTGCCATCTTCGAGATACACAATTCTATTGCAATATTTCGCATACTCTTCTTCGTGGGTAACCATCACGATAGTTTGACCCTTTTCATGTAGGTCTTCAAAAAGTTCGATAATGGATCGGCCCGATACGCTATCTAAGTTGGCAGTGGGTTCATCGGCAAATAGAATCTTCGGATTATGCGCCATGGCGCGCGCGATCGAAACTCTTTGCTGCTCACCACCAGAGAGCTGGCTTGGTTTATTATCTTTCCTATGACTCAGCGAAACTTTTTGCAGCATATCGTCAGCAACGATCTTCGCTTCAAGTTTAGACTTACCTTGCATTAGGAGCGGAATCATCACATTTTCACTAGCTGTAAGCTCCGGAATTAGTGCATAATCTTGAAAAACATATCCAAGAAGTGAAAGGCGAAAGTTAGTTCGCTCTTCCCCGCTTAACTTTTCTGTATTTACATTATGAAGAATTATTTCACCTGAAGTCGGATGGTCGAGAAGTCCTATTTGATACATCAAGGTTGACTTCCCTGCGCCGGACTTACCCATGATTCCAAGAAATTCTCCCTCTTTCACTTCCAAATCAATTCCGCGCAAAACTGGAGTTTCAATCTCTTTATTTTTATAAGTTTTATATAAATTTTTTATGCTTATCATATTTTTTATCATATTCTCGATAATTTATCTACCCAAAATACTGTCTAGCGTATTCTTTTTAACAATACTTCTGGCTGGAATATATCCCGCGACTATCGTAACCACAAGAAGCAAGAAGAATTTAAACATTACACTACCAACTGGCGCCACCAGGATACCATCGGAAAATGGAAAATTGAGTGGATATGCATAAAAAAGCGGCACCAGCAGTGCATACACAATAAAAATTCCAAACGAGCCACCCAATACCGCGTAAAAAATTGATTGAATTATGTAAGAAATTTCAATTGCCTTTTCTTTAATACCGATGCCTTTCATAATACCTATATACTTTCTCCGAGTAACAGCATTAATATAAATCACAATGAAAATCGTAATCGATGCTACGACTATGCCGACTAGGCCTATGACGTTGCCCAAAAGCGCGAAGGCAATCCGAATTTGATTCAAAAATTCAGGTATGGCTTCAGTGGCAGTTTGGATCTTGGCATCCTTACTAAAACCACTTGCAACCAAATTACCTTTTAGTTGATCTGCCGTAACAAAAGTTGCAGGGTCAAGGCGCACGGCAAACTCATTGGCATTAATTCCAGGTCGATCTACTAAACGCAAGAAATCTTCCTTGGTAATAAATGCTCGTAGTGATACTTGGTCTACTTTTGTATCAATAATACCTTTAACGATAAATTCTTTCGTTCTATCTCCGATAGTAACTTTAACTTTATCCCCTGGGTAGGTTCCTTCAATCGAAGCGAAAACATCCCCGAAGGCTTCAGAGTATCGGTGAAGCAAATTCTTGCCTATTAATATATAGCCGCTCTCCTCCGGGTTTAAGTAATTGCCTTCATTCACATGTTCGGCTAGACCCGAAAGTTCCTCCTCGCGAGCAAGGTCTATGCCCGTTATCTGAGTAGGAACACTGTCAGTAAGTTCGCTAAAATCCCTCCGAGTTTTATAATTCGCTTCTATCATTCCTCCCGCTATATACCGTACACTGAAATTCGATATTCCAGGCATTCTCTCTAAGGTACTTTCTATTTCATGCGAGTGTTCTATATATTGCTCACCAGCGGGTGTAGAAATAAGAAGATCGCCCGTATACTGCTCCTTGTTGGCCTTACTCCCCCCTTCGATAAGTCCCACGAGTATGCCGGAGACTACCACCAAGTTAAGAAAAGTGAGCATCATGATAAAAACGATGAGAAAAGTAGTGGCGATATTCCCACCCTTGATTTGTCGAAGAGCTAGAAAAAATCCCACACGGAAGATATCTAGCCACTTTTTGGTAATAACTTTCATTCTTTATTTTTTTGTTTCTCCTAGGATTTGCTCTCCCGCCTCAAGACCTGAAATTACTTCTACCATACTATCCGTACCGCTAAGGCCAAGGGTTACTTCTTTCTCCACTTTATTGCCATCTTCATCAGTTACTTCTACAAAATTTTTACCATCTACTTTATTTATTAGATAATTGGGAACAACAAGCACTCCCTCCCTCTGGGCGAGTATTATTGTTCCAGTCGCAGTCATACCATTCTTTATTCTGGGATCGGGCTCGAGCTCTACAAAAGCTTCATAGACTGGTACACCATCTATCTCCGTCTCTCTAGAATTGATAGTTGTAAGGACACCTTTAAATGTTTCGCCCGGAATGGAATCAATAGAAACTTCGATCAACTGGTCCGGAGAAAGCTTAGAGACATCAAGCTCCGAAACCTGGAGAACCACTTCTAATTTTTTATCGCCCAATACGGAAATAACTTGTTCGCCTACGCTAGCGCTCTCTCCAACTTCCTTTTCTACATTTGTGGCAGTACCTTTAAAAGGAGCGTAGATGGTATTTTTCCTAATTTCTGCTCGTATCTTATTTATTTCCGCCTGTGCCACAGAAAACCCTGTACTATCTTTCTCGCTTAGAGCCTTCTGATACTTAAACTCGGCACTTTTTATGGCCAGATCTCGAGCCTTGGTAGCTTCATTGTAAGCGTTGTAATTTGAAAGGTAGGAAGAACTAGTTTTGTTAGGAATATCTAAAAACCATGTCGTATTTTGATAGAGAGATAGGTCGTCGGGGAAAGAAACATATAGCCCTTTAGTGCCAAAAGGCGTTGGGCCTTCTTTATAAACTGTTTGCCTTATTTTCTCTAAATTAAAAATAAAAAGCTTAAAATCAGAAGAGGTTGCACTTTCTTTATCAATAATAACTTTATACTGTCCCTTCTGTCCGTCATATAAACCACTGATAGTTGGCGGATCCACATCATAGTCGTTCGACTCTGGAACTAATTCTAAACCCTCACTAAGGAGTTTGCGGTAGGCACTTTCTACTTTTCCATTTTCTTCAGCCGTCACTCTCTCTAGATTCTCCTTGGCATCCGCGAGGTCAACATCAGAAGTTTTAGCATTGAGCTCCTTGATCCTCAAATCTGCAAGTAAATCCCCAATCTCAAGTTGGGCCAAGGTTTGGCCCGCTACTACTGGCTGATTATTTTTTACAAAAATTTTAGCAATGCGGCCGGAAGCTGCGAAACCGAGATCGGCTTTATCACTAGCTTCTACCTTGCCTGAGAGTGTTACTGACTGCTCAACACTGCCAACTTTCACCACATATGCTTCGGTCTCGTTTCTTCCACGGCCGAATAGGAAATAAAGGACAACCAGCAAGACTGGAATACCAATATAAAAATATTTGCGATTTCGCTTTAAAAAATTTGACATTTTTTTACATTAGCATAAGTTTTGCTTTTTGTAAAAATCGTATTAAAAAGCAAGATCCCGGCCGGCACGCAAGTGCGCCGACCGGGACGGGATTGTGCGATGTGGCGGAGAACGTTATGGGCTTTCGAAACCCATCATTTTCCGTTCTCCTAGTGACTGCTTGAGAATACCGAGCACCTCTTCTCGCCGACTCTTTTCCTTGATCTTCTTCCAGGCCGAGCGCGCTTCAGCGATGTCAGTGTCACTCCCTCGACGACAGAGAGCGTAGACGAGAGTCATCAGTACGGTATCGTACTCATGATCAGGCAAGCTCGCAATCTGTTTATACACTTTCGTGTCTCCCCGGGCAGCTGCCCGAAGAGTGTCTTCGAAGGAGCCCTCGAAGTAAGGCAAGACATCTGCCTGGGAACTCTTCACGGCAGGTGAGGGATCGAACTCCTGGAGGAAATCATTGATGTAGGCGTCGCTCACAACTTCCGGAGTTGCAGGCTTCGCGGGTTCCAGAGCGGGGCGCAAGACGAAGAAATACCCCAGGACGAACCCAGCGACGACAGCCCACAGGATCCATCTCTTGTTGCGCTTCATGCGACGCTTGTCGGCATTGATGAGCGCGAGAGCTCGCCTGTGGGTGAGCACCATCTCAACTCCTCTGGGGGTTAGATTGCGAAGATGTGCAATTGTCTCTAGGGTTTTTTCGCTGGGGTTGGGAACCTGTTCGAGACCCACGAGGATCTCGTCAGCATCCTGGCGAAGAGTGGTACCTTTGAAATCGTTGATCACGGCGTTCTCCTTCCTTCTTTGTTGACTTGTTGCTGAAATATTTAAACGCGAATCGAAATATATTTACAAAATGATTATAAACACATTTCGATCCACGCTTTTATGAAATAACTATTTTCTACACTACACACTAATTTTTACCAAAAGTCAATCAAAAGAAATCGGGTCGCGCGACAGCACGACCCGAACGAGACCTGATGCGACTGTCCGCTAGTTGGTAGCGGTGGTCGGCGGATCGAGCTCGAGCGACTGCCACACGAAGTCGTCTCCGAGCTCAGTCCGATGCGAGACGTTGACGAAAAGACGCACTGCGGTGATGCTGGAACCGTCTGGATAATAGAGCTCGTACATGATCGGCAGCTGACGTAGGTCCTCCATCAGTTCCTGTCTGCGCTCCCGGAACTCATCGGTGGTTGAGCGAATCTCAGGCATAGCAGGTTGTCCTCCCAGATATTTTATATACTCAAAGGCAGCAAATATCAACTGCACTTGTAACGACCTCTCAGTTCCCCAGGTTCAGACGGTAGCGCAGATACCTTTTGCCACGCTCGTTGAACCTGGAGAGATCGTCAGCTAGGTCTGCGACAGGAATCCTGTTAATCCCGTCGAAGAGCATGAACTCGGTTGGCCAGTCCGCGAATTGCTTCGCGAAGTTGGTTGCCATCTCACGAAGCTGTACTTCGGACAGCTCTGCCCTCATGACTCTCCTCCTTTCTCTCCAAGAAGTATTATACTCCTCTCGAGAATTTACATGTCAAATCTTCTGTTTATTTCTTTTTTAGAATCTTGATTAGTCCGTCGCTTAGCTTTTTTACTGATTTATCATCGTATAAGGAAATAGTGAAAATATCTTTCTTGGTTTTTTTTCCGCCCGAGGTGGATCCAACTCCAGTGGAAAATTCTTTTATTTTCTTTTCGACAGTTTTCTCATCTACTACGTCCGTCTTGGTCAAAATTATTATTTCTCTCTTCTCTGCCAATCCACCCTCGTCCAATTTCAATTTTTTGTCGTATTTTGTTAACTCTTTTCTCACCTCTTTGTAGGCTTTCAGCATATTCGCGTTTTCGAAGGAAACAAGGTGTGCCAAAATTTTTGTTCTTTTGATATGGCGCAAGAATTTTATTCCTAAACCTTTTCCCTCCGCAGCGCCTTCGATAAGTCCAGGAATATCAGCAAGGATGTATCCATAGAAATCCCCCAGATTAGGATCAAGCGTAGTGAAAGGATAATCCCCCACCTGCGCACGAGCATTTGTAAGGCTATTGAGAAGCGAAGACTTCCCTGCATTGGGCAATCCTATTAACCCCACATCAGCAAAAAGTTCCAACTCAACTTTGAAATTTCCTTTCTCTCCCTCCTGTCCTTCGCGTGATTCTTTGGGTGTGGTGTTGGTAGAACTTTTGAAGTGTTCGTTGCCGAAGCCACCATAGCCCCCCTTCAGTATCATAATTTTCTGTCCTTCTTCGTTGAGCTGCCAACTCTCGTCCGTATCAAGATTCGTAATTATTGAACCAATAGGAAGTTCTAGGAAGAAATCCTCTCCACCTTTTCCATGGAGGCTTTTGTTCCCGCCATCTTCGCCTCGTCCAGCAGAAAAACTTTTCTTTGCTTTATATTGGGAAAGTTTGTGAATATCACGTACGGCTTGTATGAAGAAATCTCCACCCCGTCCGCCGTCACCACCAGAGGGCCCACCTTTCGGTATAAATTTCTCTTGGCGCCAGCGTACAACGCCGTTCCCGCCGCGGCCCGCCGCGGCACTAATTATTATTTCATCTATAAATGCCATTTGTTTATTTTATTCCGATTCTAACGCAATTTGCGCAAGTTTAATAGCTCCTTCTTTAGACTTAGCTACTGCCATGAAGAGGGCTCGGTGGCAGAATACTGCATCGGGAACACCACTTACCTTTTGTAACTCTTCGTCCCGCAGACCTGCCCACATTTGGGGAAGGTTTTTCCTATTTTTAAAAGTATTAATTTCCTCTCTCACCGCTTTTACTCCCCAGTCTCCACTGCTCATTCGTGGGTAGACCACGAAAAGTGGCTCGGGTAAGTCGTGGATCGCTCTTTCATACGGGTAATTTTTATCTAACACAAGAATTCTCTTGTCCGCTGTCTTTTCATAAATTGCTAGTACCAACTCTTCTGCCAGCAAGGTATCTTGAGCTTTAGTAATATTGCGAAGTAGCACATCTCTAGCGATTTGGACTGCAGTTAAAAAAACTTCATCGTATGTGGTGGTGGAAAGCTCCCTCCAGGTAGGTTGCATGAAGAAAAACAAGTCCTGAATTAAAAAAGGAGAAATATCAGTTTTCTTTTCTACTAGATCAAAGCCGTTGTCGTGTGCATCGATAGGAGCAACTAAAATTTTATCTACCAACTCCATCGCTCTCTCTCCGCCCGCCAGCTCCTTGCCGTACTTCTTCCAGACTAAGCCAAAAGAGGAATATTCTATACCCTGTCGTCCTTGCCCCTCGCCTTCTCTCGGGACCCTTCGGCCAGCGCCCCCAATCTGATGATGGTCAAAAAGATTTTTTTCTTCATCATATATTCCACCCACGTCGAAAACATAGTCCCCCGTTTTAATTATTTCTTCGTCGCGAGTACGGATAATTTCGAATTTTTCCCCTTTCCTCTCTAGCAGTATGGATAGTGTCGCGGCCGCAAAAATATCATCCGAGTGGAACGAGCCACTGTGGGTGATCAGTTTTTTGCTTGATTTATTTCCCTTCGTTGTAAAATTCTTCAAAAATTTCATATATCCAGGTTACAAACTTATCAAAAATTATAAAGATTATAAATAAGACTAATACAACTAGCGAGAATTTCCAAATCTCGCGGCTAATGCGAAGCGCAGTATAACCGAAGAAATAACCCAAGGCCAGCAGAGTGGGTGCCCAAATAAGCGTAGACGGGATCTCTGCTTTTAGAAAGGTTCTGTAATTAATCTTTTCGTAACCACAAAAGATCACGACTAGGTAGTTTACACCCATGACAAATTTAGATACAAAGATGGACCAGAAGGGATTGGTACGAAACCGCGGGAAAACATTGTTCACCCTTTTTTCTAAATATCGGAAAAATTTATGGTGGTTAAACTTTTTGTACAAAAACCCGCCTAATGAATAAAAAATAAATGTTTTAGAAAGCCCACCCAAAATTATAAAGATAAGTGAAAACCAGAAATTCAGCGCACCCAAGTGAGCTAGAATGCCGGTTGAGATCAAGAAAAATTCGCCTTCGAAGACGAGACCGAGATAAATAAGCCCGTAAGCGAGAATCTGATGATTCTCCACTAAACGAGTTAAAAGATTAACTGTGTGCATATAAAATTAAAACAACGAATCTACTACTTCTTTGACTGTGGCTCCATCTGCTTTACCCTTGAGATCTTTCATAAGCGCTGACATAAGCATACCCTTCTTCGTTGGGTCAGTAACACCCAGCTCCGCCTTCTTCGCTTCGGCAATTTTCTTCACTTCATCTCTGTCCATCATTTTCGGTAAGTAAGTCTCGAGTATTTTAAGCTCGGCTTCTTCCTTCTCCACTAAATCTTGGCGGCCACCTTTTTTAAATTGTTCGATAGAATCTTTGCGCTGTTTGGCAAGTCTTGTTATTACCACCAGGGCTTCAGCGTCTTCGAGCATATCGTTCGGTTTCTTACCTTTTGCCACCAACTCGTTCGTAAAAGCAGCGCTCATGCCTCGACACGTCTCGAGCTTCAATGCGTCCTTGGCCATCATGGCTTCTTTGATTTTATTTTTTATTTCTTCATGCAGCATGGGTTAATAAATATTGTGATTTAAAATGACTGTGGAGCGCGACGGCGCGATTACGAGGAATTTTTTAACAAAAAAATATCCGTGCATTTTAAATTACAATATTTATGTAACCATCATACCAAAAATATGTTAAAATAGCCATAATGAATAAAGCCAGTAAACTAATATTTTTCGACACAGAGACCACCGGAAACACAGAAAATGACTTTTTGGTTCAGCTTGCATATAAATTCGGCAAGGAAAAGTTTACCGGACTCTACAAACCCAGTATAAAAATTCCCCCAGAGGCCTCGGCGGTGCATCACATAACCAACAAAATGGTGGCGGATCTTCCCTCTTTTGCCGACAGTGGGGATTTGCCCAAAATTAAAGAACTTTTCGAAGATGAAAATTCTATCGTGGTTGCCCATAATGCGCCTTTTGATTTAATGGTGATTAAAAAAGAAGGTATCGAACCGAAAAATTTCATCTGCACTCTCCGTGTAGCTCGTTACCTAGATAAGGAAGAAAAAATTGAAAGATACAACCTGCAATATTTGCGATATCTCTTGGAAATAGAAGTCGAAGCTGTTGCTCATGATGCCATGGGGGACGTTTTGGTCTTGGAGAAACTTTTCGAACGACTTAAAAATAAAATAATGGGGGCGGAAAATTTGAATGAAAAAGAAGCATTGGACAAAATGATAGAAATCTCTTCGCACCCTTCCCTTCTCCGCTCATTTAACTTCGGCAAACACGTGGGCAAGAAAATAGAAGAAGTGCTTACTATAGACCGCGGATACCTAGAATGGCTCCTAACCCAAAAGACATCAAGCGGCCAAATGGAAGAAGATTGGATTTATACGCTTAAACACCATTTGGAGAAATAAATATGGAAAACATTCTTTGGATAATTTTAGGCTTAATTACAGGTAGCGTTGTTGTCTATTTTCTTCTGCGTACAAAGAAAGAAGAAAAGAAAGATGACATCGGTCTCCAGCTGATACTCACCCAACTAAATGAACTCTCCCGCACAGTAGACAACAAGCTCGGCGAATCGCACAAACAAGTGCGAGACAGTTTGCAATTCCACTCTAGCGAATCAAATAAAATTATTCGGGATGTGACAGAGAGACTTACTCGACTAGACGAAACCAACAAGCAAGTTATCTCCTTCGCCGACCAGCTGCAAAGCCTGGAAAATATTTTAAGGAATCCCAAGCAGCGTGGAATCCTCGGTGAATATTACCTAGAAACAGTCCTAAAAAATGTCCTGCCTCCCGGGAGCTACCAAATGCAATACCCTTTCCCTGACGGCACTATAGTAGACGCTGTAGTATTTGTGAAAGATAAAATAATACCAATAGATTCTAAATTTTCACTCGAAAATTATAATAAAATGGTGGAGGAGCGAGAGCCGGTGGAGAAGAAAAGATTGGAAGTGATTTTCGTGAGCGATTTGAAAAACAGAATAGTAGAAACTTCGAAATACATTCAGCCGACTAAAGGCACAACTGATTTTGCTTTTATGTTCATACCACACGAAGCTATTTATTATGATTTGCTAACCAACAAAGTCGGCGCAGTAGAAGAAAGCGCCGAGAACCTAATACAGCGCGCAGCCGGAAAATATAAAGTTATCATTACGAGCCCTACTTCCTTCCTCGCCTACCTCCAGACTGTGCTCCAGGGACTGAAAGCATTACAAATAGAAGAGTCCGCTAAAGAAATAATTAAAAAAGTTGAAGACCTGGGCAAACATTTAAAATCTTACGATGAGTACCACAATAAATTGGGCAACGCCCTCGGCACTGTGGTGAACCATTATAATGCTTCAAACAAAGAACTTAAAAAAATTGATAAAGATGTGCTCAAGATCGCCGGCTCTTCTCCCGAACTCGCACTCCTCGAAGTAGAGAAACCGAAATTGGAAGAATAGAAAAGGGGGCCCCTTGCGGAGCCCCCTTGTGTTGCGATTGAAACGATCCAGTTACTTGGCGAGCTTGAAGATCTCCAAGCCGCCGTTCTTCGACAGGGAGGCGTCGATGTAGGCGGCGGTTTCCGCCTCGACTCCGTCGAGCTTGCCCGTGATCTGGGCCTCTTGGGTATGCCCCTTGTAGAGGGCGCGATAAGTACCCCAGGGATCCCTGGAATTGAATTGGCTGCCACACGAACTCTGATAGCCCCCGGGCAGCAAGTTCCAGCTGAGATCCACGGGAAGCCAGCGCTTGGTATCGTCGTTGTGAACGACGAAATTCCCCTTGAGGAGAGCGGAGTTCCCCTTGAACTCGACCTTCTCGAACGCCGAGGCGTTCAAGTCGTAGCCCTCACCTTCGGACCAGACCGAAGGCTTGCCGCAACCCCACTCGAGCGACCAGAAGAAATAGTTGTAGCGATCCGTCGTCGACTTACCGATCCCGTAGGTGTTGTGGCCGAGGAGCGCAGAGGTCTGCTTACCCCCGCACTCGCTGTAGGTGGTCACAGTGGCGACGGCGGTCTCGCCGGTCCACTTGCTGCGGAGCACTTCGCTCCCCCGCGAGTTGGCCGGAAGGGCGAGGCCCATCATCAAGGCAACCAGGAGAGCAATCATCGCCTTCGGAGTCTGCATTTCAAGGTCCTCTTTCTTCGCACGTCCCTTTAATCGAGCGGACTGTGCATTCTATATAAGTATAGCATAAAAAAGCCTTATTGTCAATAGTATAAAATACAAGAGCCCGGCAACGTTCATGTGGTTGTTGCCGGGCCCGTGGAGCGAGATGCTCCGATCTACTCAGAAGAGGACTGGACCGCCGTCTTCAGCTGGGCCAATGCCTCCCGCGCTGCTCGTCTCCTGGGGGCGTCGTCGCCGTTCATGACCTTGTCATAGGCGAGTCGAAGCTCTGCCCAGTCGCCACAGGCCACCTTCTCCAGCATCCCCAGGCGCTCGGTCACGAGAGAGTCTCCCTGGCCTGTTACATCGGTGTGAATGACCCCACCATTGTCCAGGCAAACTCCGAGAGTGTTCCCACCCTCGATCTTGTGGGCGATGACGACCTCCTTGCCGTTGAACTTCTGCAGGGCGGCTTGCGCGCCTTCCAGAAAGATCTGGTTGTCGTTCTTCTTCTCGGTGCAGCCACCTTCACAGGCAGCCAACGCCAGAGTGAGTACGATGAGAAACGCACGCGAAAATATCATGACTTCTCTCCTAACATATATGATAGCACATTTTATACAAAAAGTCAATACAAAAAATAGGCCTAAAATGCTATATTAAACAGGAAATTCGGCCTTATCGTCTAATAGTTAGGACACAAGCTTCTCAAGCTTGGAATCCGGGTGCGATTCCCGGTAAGGTCACCCCATGAAAACTTTCTATCGCATATTTTTAGGTTTAATTATTTTAGGCGGTGCAATTGGGAAACTTTTAGACATCTCAGGTTTTGGGGATGTTATAGGTACCTATGACTTAGGTTTATCACCTGGTGTAAGAATTGTTATAGCGATACTAGTTATTGCTTTTGAACTTGTATTGGGTATATGGCTCTTATCTGGAAAAAATATTTCAGCCGCAGCACTTGCCGCACTTGTAATGAATACTGGCTATTTTTTGCTACTGACGACTTCCCTTCTGCGAGGACTGGAATTAAATAATTGTGGCTGCTTCGGTGTATTCCTAGCGCGGCCGCTTACATGGTACTCGCCACTCGAAGATTTAATTTTAATGGCTTTTTCTTATCATCTTTTTTTATTAAATAAAAAGAGTAGAATATAGAGATGAAAAAAATATTACCTATTTTAATAATTATAATTATTGTCGTTATCGCAATTGTGCATTGGCAGTCCAAACAGCCGAAAGGTGAAGCAGAAACTCCTGGCGCAAATCCACCGGTTGAAGATTTTGGGAATGCCCTAGAGAAACAAGATCTCATTCGTCTCACTACCCCCAAGCCTAATGAGGTTATACAAAGTCCCCTCACGCTCGAAGGTGTAGCGCGCGGAACATGGTACTTCGAAGCAAGCTTCCCGATCGCGCTCGTGGACTGGGATGGAAGAATAATTGCCGAAGGTCATGCAGAAGCACAGAGTGACTGGATGACAACAGAGTTTGTCCCCTTCAAAGCAGTTTTAAATTTTAGTACTCCTACTTATCCCACTGGCCTAGGCCGTGGCGCGCTAATACTTAAGAAAGATAATCCGTCCGGGCTCCCTGAGCACGATGACGCTCTTGAGATACCAATACGGTTTGAATAGTTTATTTTAGCTTGAAACCACTCCAGGGTGGCCTGATTTCTCGGCCAAGTTCTTTGGGAGCATTAAGCTCTAGGGTAGTGGGCTCTGCCTCACCCTGTTTTAATTTTAAAACTTTTTCCATTTCGGTAGCGGGAACCTCATCTCGGTGATAGGCTAAATAATGGACACAAAGTGAATTTGTTACAAGACCATTTGGTAATGTGTAATTGCGATTGGAACTTAGAACCCCACACGAACACCGGTGTACTCCACGATACATTGGTCCAGGGGTTGCAACTCGAAAAGCAGCTGTCACTTTTCTTGTGGCTTCATCAACAAGAGGCTCTTTTGATGTTTTCTTTTTAGGCTCTAAAAATAAAAGTGGTATCGTGGGCATGGCGAATACAAAATTATTTCTTCAGGAGCCATTCGCTATCTTGTCGAACCAAAAGTTTCTTTTTATTTGCTTGATCGTGGAGAATTGCTTCAACTACTCTCTCCATGCGCATTCCTTGAGAGCCTTTTACTAACACAATATCGTTTTTCTTTATAAAAGTTTTCATAAATTCTGCGGCCGCGGAAGAATCTAGAAATTCAATAATATTTCTTTCATTCATTCCTGCCGCTGTCGCACCTTCCTTTATTCCTTTGGCTCTCTGACCCACTACTATGAGTACATCCGTATCACTGTCTAAGTTTTCTTTGGCTAGGCGACCAATATCTTTGTGCGCCTCCACGGTGTACCGCCCAAGCTCTAGCATGTCACCTAAAATAGCAATTTTTCTGCCCTCTTCTTTCTCTTTTATTCCACCGAGCGTACCGAGCGCAGACTCGGCAGCGAGAGGTGAAGAATTATAAGTATCGTCAATAATAAGGGAGTCTTCTATGCCAGCGAGTAGTCGCATTCGCCCCGGAGGCACATCATAATTCTTTAGTGCTTCTACCGCCGTTAACATATTTAATTTAAGTCCCGAGGCCAAGGCGAGCGCAGCGAGAGTCGCATACACATGGTTGCGGCCGAAAACTCCTTCGATTACCACCGGCAAACTCTTCCCCTCATGATCCACTCTATAAATTATCCCAGTAGGAATACCTTGCTCGTTATAGAAAATATTCTCTCCAGTGCCTAAAAGTTCTGCTCCCTCATTGAAACCAAAGGTGGTTACAATATTCCTAGTCTTGCTCTTCATGGCAAGAACAGACTCATCATCGGCGTTCAAAATGAGAAGTCCTCCTTGTTTTAATGTTTTAATAAGTTCACTTTTCTCTTCGACGAGATGTTTAAGCGATTCGAAAAATTCAATGTGCGGTGGTGTACTGCCTATAGCTGTGATTATGACTGCATCAGTTTTAAGCCAGAGCGCTGTTTTCTTCATGTCTTTCGGCTTGCCGATACCAACTTCAAGCACCAACCATTTAGGATATTTATGCGGCGCAAGAAAAAGCCACAATCCTCTCCCCACATTCTCTAGCCAAACAAGAGGATTATTCCAGCCGTTAGGGATGCCAAGAATTGTAAGTGGCAAACCTATTTCACTATTGAAACTTTTTTGACTTTTTCTTACATAAGAAACTTTGGAAAGTATGGCATAGACGGCATCCTTAGTAGAAGTTTTGCCCACTGAGCCAGTTATCGCAATAATTTTCGGCTTGTATTTAGAGAGGACGAGCTGCGATTCTAATTTTAAAATTAGGGCTATAAATTTTTTAAAATTTGATTTCATATTTTATCGGTCAGGTGCGACGTTGTAGTAATTTAGCAAAAATTTTGTAATTTCCAAAAATGGATCTGCCCAGGTCGTCGCTGCATAAGCCACCCCCTTCGGATCCACCGCATACAGAAAGACAATAAACTGTGGATCATATGCCGGGAAATATCCGAAGAATGAATGGGTATGCCTATTTTCATAATAACCTCCATTTTCAGTATCTGCAATTTGGGCCGTTCCAGTCTTTACCGCAACGCTAAAGTGTTCAAGCTTGGCTGTGCCGCTTTTGAGCCCCTTGTCCATAACCTGCACAAGCATTCTGGTTATTTCCTCAGAAGTCTCTTTTGTAATCTTGGTCGGAATTGTCGGGTATTCTGGAGATTTCGAAGTTCCATTTTCATATTTTATTTCTTTCACTACATGGGGCACTACTAAATTTCCACCATTCCCGAGAGATGCCAGCGCCCGCGTAAGGGCAATGGGGGTAAGAGCAATACCTTGACCGAAGGCAGCGTTGGCATACTCAATTTCACGCGGACTCTTTAATATCCCTGAGATCAGGCCACTCGTTTCGTTAGGGAGATCTATTCCAGTTTTGTCTTTTATGCCGTAACCCAGAAGGTATTCGCGTAATTTTATTCGGCCGAGTTTTTGTTCTACGAAAACCATACCAGTATTGAGGGACTGATTTAAAACTTCTTGCATTGTTATGCCCGGGCCACGTCCCTTCTTGTCGAAATTATAAATTTGATGCTTCTCCACGGTCACCACTCCTTCGTCGTTATATTTTGTATTAGCGTTTACCACTCCCGCATCTAGTGCGCCTGCCATGACCAGAGGCTTCACCACCGAACCGAATTCTAAAACATTTTCTACCAAAGGATTTGTAAATATTGCTGCATTCTTGACCTCGGAAAAGTTGTTAGGATCAAAATCGGGCTTGCCGGTCATAGCATAAATAGAACCATCTTTTGGGTTCATGATTATGCCGCCAATCGTTTGTACAGAATATCTTTCTTTAACTTCCAGTAACTTCTTTTCTAGGAAACTTTCTACTTGTGGCTCAATTGTAGTTACGATGTCTCCTTCTTCGGCACTATCTTCAAACAAAGTCTTGTGTAAATCGGAGAATACTTGAGCAAAAAAGTTAACATAGGGGCTGGAGATATTACGTACAAGCGTAGCATTGTACTGTCTCTCTAGTCCATACCTTCCACCCAGTTCATCGCCATTGTAGGCAACTAGGCCGAGCGCATGAGAGGCCAAATCTTCACCCGGATAAAAGCGCCACTTTTCTTTGAAAATACTGACTCCGGGCAATTTAAGCGCGGATACAGCATCGGCTGCTTCTTTCTTTAAGTGATGAGCTATTTCTTCATACGGATCATTGTTCTTCCGAGCTTTCAAGACAAACTCTTCGTAATTTATAGGAGTAATTTTTGACAACTTTTCGTAAGTCGTTTCAGGATCTTTAATTTTCGAAGCATTTATAGCAATTTTATATCCGGCGGTTTGGGTAGCAGCAGAAACTAGGGCACCATCTTTGCGTGCGAAGTAAATTGTTCCTCGTTCGAAAATATCTGATGAAGGAGTAACATACTGGCGATCTGCAGCTTCGGCGTAAGCTTCCTTTTTTATAACCTGCATCCAAAAAAGCCTACCTAAAAGTATGACTGAAAAAATTAGAGCAAAAAAAATTATGATTCTTCCTCGCCAAAGAAAACTAGATTTCATTATGAACCAAACTTAGGCTACCAAATGATTTGCGGGTAACAAAGCTGGGCCGAGTTTCAACAAAGCCCATTTTAGATGATAAATTTACATCAATGTTCTCTATACTGTTTAGATACGAAAGTTCTAGTTGATTCACTTCATTAGATAGTGACAACGCTTCTTTCTCTAGAGCGCGCCTGGCTACAATATTGAAGACCATGTTACCTAGAATTAAAGTGTACGAAAGTCCAAGCAGGAGAAGCGTAGTGAGCATAGCATTTAATACCAAGCTACTTGCCTCCATATTATCATTCATAATATTTGCGCTTCGTATTTTCATCTTTAATTGTAATGCCATCTGTCTCATATTTTCTCTATTGTTCGCAATTTTGCGCTACGTGCCCGTCCATTATTTTTTAACTCCTCGGCGCCTGCTACTATCGGCTTTTTGTTTATTAGTACCCCCTTCTTCTCACTAACTCTTTCCTTATAAAATTTCTTAACGATGCGATCTTCTAAACTATGAAAAGTTATCACCGCCATCCTTCCGCCCTTGTTTAATAAATCGAATCCTCCTTCTATGCCCTTCCTAAGTGCGCCCAGTTCATCATTTACTGCGATTCGGAGAGCTTGAAACGTTCGTGTGGCAAAATGAATCTTGTTAGCTCTTTTATAAATTCCGGGCACTACGCCTTCTATTATCTTTACTAAATCAAATGTGGTTTCTATCTTCCTTTTACTTCTCTCTTCGACTATACCTCTCGCTATACGTCGGCTGTATTTCTCTTCTCCGTATCCGTAGATAATCTGGGCAATATTTTCTTCATCCCAAGTATTTACAATTTCCTTGGCAGTGAGGTCTTCTGGACCGGGATTTTCTTTCATTGTCATCAGCAAGGGTTCGTCTCGTAGAAAGGAAAATCCACGGAGAGAATTTTCTAATTGGTCAGAACTCAAACCTAGATCGAAAATAATGCTGTTTATTGAAAGATTTGAAAGATTTGCAATCCCGTCGTAGGGATAAAAATTTTTCAAGTTCTGGAGCTCCCTAAAATTCGTATTTACAAAAGTTATATCGCATCCTAGGTTTTCAAATTTCTTTTTGCCCCTCTCCAGCGCCTCTCGGTCTTGGTCTAGGGCAATTATTTTTGTGCCAGGATATCTTTTACAAATTTCTTCACAGTGACCTCCACCACCGAAGGTTGCGTCTATAACCACAGATCCAGGTTTCAAATTCAAGCCGTCTATTGTTTCTTTTAAAAGAACTGTCTTATGCACGCTGTCCATCTTATTTCTCACCCCCTAACTTCTCTGCCAACTGCTCTGCGTCTCTCGCAACTTTTTCTTTTTGTTCCGACCACGCCTTCTCATTCCAAACCTCTACTCTATCTCTCACTCCGATAATCGCTGCTTTGTCTCGAAGTCTGATTCCTTCTTGTAAAAATTCTGGGATCAGCATTCTTCCGATCGAATCTATTTCCACTTCGGCTGCGCGTCCAAACATGTATCGATTGAAATCTCTCTGATCTTTCTTTAGAAACGACAGGTCGGTGTCTGAATCAGAAAGTTTTTTAGAAACTTTTTCCCATTCTTTTGTTGTAAAGATAAACAAGCATTGACCGAGGCCGGGAGTGATAATAATTTTCTTGCCCATTTCTTTTCGAAATTTTACTGGGAGTGACACCCTGTTCTTCTCGTCTATTGTATGAATGTATTCTCCTATGAGCATTTTTTCTGATTTTATTCTTGAAAATCGTTATTCACTTTTTTCCCACTTTTTCCCACTTGATTAACATTATAAAACACAATGAAGAACAATGCCAAGCCAAAACTGTGGATAAGTCGGCAAAGGAAGAAAGTTGACCAACTCTGCCAAAAATGGTAAAACTTGGGCGGGAGGGCAAACATGAAGATTCGCGTCATAAGCAGTCCCTTCGGGGACGACGAAGCGACTGCGGCGAGAATCGCCGAATTGCTTCAGAAGGTCACCTTCCACGATTCAGCCCGCAAGGGCGAGATCTGGATTCGCGGTGAGGTCACCGAAGCGGAGCAGCAGAAGCTCCGCGACAAGGGCCTCCAGTTCGACATCCTTCCGGAGCCCACGCTCGGCTCGCTCGAACAAGTCGCGTAGAGGCCCCCGGCCAAGACACGGCCTCGTCGCAGGGCCAGACCTCGCGACGAGGCCGTGGAAGCCATTTGTTCCCCATCTGCGCAAAGCGCAAAAGAAGCAACCTCGACACTTATGTGTTCGAGGTAGTTTTAATTTAGGGGAGAAAATTTATTCAAAATTTACTCTCGCGGTTTCATTAGCGGGAAGAGTTGTGTCTCACGCAGAGGTTTGTCTGTCAGGATTGCAAAAAGTCTTTCGCCGAAGCCGAAGCCACAGGTGGGCGGCATGCCATACTCGAGCATTTCAACAAATTCTTGATCCGGCATCATGGCTTCAGTATCTCCAGCATCTATTAATTTCTTTTGTGCTTCAAATCTTTCTTCTTGGTCAAGGGGGTCATTTAATTCTGAATAGCCATTGCCCACTTCGCTTCCGGCAAGTATCGGCTGGAACCGCTCCACAGTGAGAGAATTGTCCGGATTTGATTTGGACAATGGAGCCACCAATTTCGGATGATTAATGAGAAATGCTGGGCCGGAAATTTGCTTGCGGCAATATTTCCAGAGCGAATCGGTTAAACGTTCCCTATTGTCCCCTTCGTGCTTCACGCCTAATTCCGCTAATTTATTTTTCATCTCTTCTTCACTTGCAGCGAGCAAGTCAACACCAGTTATTTCTTTAGTTTTTTCTACATAATCAACTCGCTCCCACTCGCTTCCTAAATCAAATGTGTGTCCATGGGCAGTAAACTTAGTCGTGCCGAAAACTTCTTCGGCAATTTTTATATACATTTCGCGCACCAATTCCATTCCGAGGTTGTAGTCGGCATAAGCCCAATAAAATTCCATGTTAGTAAATTCCTGCGCGTGCTCCGGGCTAGTGCCTTCATTCCTGTAGGCCCGACCGATTTCGAAAGTTTTCGGAAGTCCGGCCGCCATTAGGCGCTTCTGCCAAAGTTCACCAATGGAAATACGAAGGTAGACATCTAGATCGTAGTCATTGTGGTGAGTTTTGAAAGGCGCCGCTTCTGCTCCGCCAGTAGTGGTCTCCAGAGTAGGAGTTTCAACTTCAATGAAACCTTTCTCTTTCATAAAGTTACGCACAACATCCCAGAACTTCGCCTTCTTCAAGAACAAATCTTGAAGTTCCGGATTCATTAAAATATCTAAATATCGTTTGCGATATCGCTCTTCTATATCCTGCAGTCCATGCCACTTCTCTGGCAGAGGTCGCAAACTTTTCGAGAGCATCCGCCAATCCTTCGCCTCTAGAGTTTTCTCGCCGCGATTAGTCTTGAAAAAAGTTCCATGTATTTCTACGAAGTCCCCAATGTCGACAACATCTCCCCAAAGGACAAACTTCTCCTCGCTCACCACATCTTTCTTTAGAAGTCCTTGGAAGAGTGCTGTGCCGTCGTTTAAGGTCACGAAAACTATCGCGCCCTGCCCGCGGATGGACATTATCCTGCCAGAGATCCACTTGGTTTCTTTTTTATTTTCGAGCTCGTCAAAATTTACCCCTGCCTCCTTGAGACTAAGTTCTCTCTTTGAGTCCGCCGGGTAAGGATTAATACCCTTGTCTCTAAGAAGTTTTAATTTTTTTATTCTTGCGTCTCTAATTTCATCAATCGAAGACATTATAGACTAGGATACACTGATTATTTTATAATCCACGGAGCCAGTGGGAGTATCGAAGGAAACCTTGTCTCCTTTTCTTCTTCCGAAAAGCGCTACTCCGATAGGAGAGTGATTAGAAATTTTTCCTAATTTCATATCAGCCTCTTCAGATCCTACTATAACATAAGTTTTCTCTTCGACGGTACCATTTTTTTGCACAATAACTTTGGAACCGATCTCTATGATATCCCCGCCGCCGCCCTTAACTGTTTCGGCTGACATTAGTATTTGTTCAATTTTTAAAATTCTTTCTTCTAGCTTCCCCTGCTCTTCTCGAGCCTGGTGGTATTCAGCATTCTCAGAAAGATCTCCGAGAGATTTGGCGTACTCGAGAGCTTCAAGTATTTCTTTTCTTTTTGGTCCTTTTAAGTCAGCGAGTTCTACTTCCAGAGCTTTTCTTTTTTCTTGGGTTATATAATTTCCTGATTGGTTCATCTGTAATTTATAGACATTTTTTATTAATAAACGACTAAATCCCGTCATCAATATTATATAACGGGATTCGTAAGCAACATAATATTATTTTCTTGTTAAAAAGTCAATAAGGACTTATATGGCTTGCTTTAAATATTTTTTGTGATAATGTTCCTTTAATATGGCTAAAACAGTAATTGAGGTACGAAAGAACCCGAATGAAAACAACTCGAGTGTTTTGCGTCGTTTCTCTAGAAAAATTCAAGAGTCCGGCATAATCCGCAAGGTAAAAGGTTCCAGGTACAATCTCAGAAAAGAATCCAAACTAAAGGTTAAGAAAAATGCGCTGAAGAGAATGGCACGCCGAACAGAAATAGAAAGATTGCGCAAGCTGGGCAAAATGCCGGTGAAATAAAACAAAATATGCAGGAAGAATTCTCCATCTCGAACAAAACGAAAATAAAAATCCCTCGTTTGCCAATTCGCTTATTAAAAAGCAAAATTTTGGGAGAAAAGTACTCACTCTCCGTAGTCTTTCTAAGTAGTAAAGATTCACAAAAAATAAATAAAAAATTTCGCAAACTGGACCGCCCCACCAATGTTCTGTCATTCGCTTTGAACAAAAATTCGGGCGAACTCATCCTCTGCCCGGCTGTTATAAAACTCGAAGCCAAGGATGAAAATAAAAATTTTGGAAAAAATTTCAGAGAGCTGTTGGGATTTTTAGTTATCCACGGAATGCTTCATTTGAAAGGTTGGGCGCATAGTAGTAAAATGGATGAAGCGGAGGAATTCTACTCCAGAAAATATGTTGCGCAACATTTCCATAGGAATAGACGTGGGATCATCCACGACCAGAGTGGTGGTGGGAGAATTTCAAAAAGGAGAAAAAAATCCTAACATCCTTGGAGCGGGCGAGGTAGCTACAGCTGGGGTACGGCATGGTTACATAACGAAAGACACTCTAGTCATACAATCTATAAGAAGTGCAATCGGCAATGCGGCAAAAACGGCAAACTTGGAGGTACGCAAGGCATTTGTGACTCTCTCCGGAGCCACTCTACAGGGTGGAGTCAGCACCGGTGGGACCATAATATCAAAGGCTGATGGTGAAGTTACAGGTTTGGACGTTACTAAAGCGCTTCAAGATTCAGAAGAAAACTTAAATTTAGGCAATAAAAAGATAATTCACGTTTACCCTATCTCCTTCCGCCTGGACGGCAAGGAAGTCCTGGGCAGACTAGAAGGCATGCGTGGGACCAAACTTGAAGTTAAGGCACTTTTTGTCACTTATTCTCTGCAACACTTGGAAGATCTGTTGGGGGCCGTTGCGGACGCGGGTGTAGAAGTAATTGACGTAATAGCCGCCCCCATCGCCGAGAGCCACATCGTGTTGTCGGAGAAACAAAAGATTGCGGGTGTTGCATTAGTGAATATTGGTGACCAAACCACCACTCTCTCTATCTTTGAAAACGGCCAGGCGGTTTCTGTTCACACTTTCGCTATCGGTTCACGCGACATAACTAACGACATCGCTCTCGGATTTAAAATTCCGCTCGAGCGCGCGGAAGAATTAAAGCAAGGAATCGGCATAGAAGAATTCTCCAGCAAAAAACTCGATGAAATAATCGAAGCAAGACTCTTTGATATTTTTGAATCTATCGACAATCATTTAAAAAAGTTAAAACGTTCGGAACTTCTACCGGCAGGAATAGTATTCACTGGTGGCGGCGCAAACACACCCAACTTAGTAGAACTATCGAAGAGTGTTCTGAAGCTTCCGTCGGCCATAGGAGAAAGTGAAATATTCGGCAACACGAAAACTAAACTGCGCGACCCGGCCTGGTTCAACGTCTTGGGACTGCTCACGCTGCGCAGGGGCGGAGAAGCTTATGGTGAGGGCCCAATGAGAAATATTTTAAAAGATCTAAAAAACAAAATAAAGTCAGGCCTAAAACAACTGATGCCCTAGTTTCTAGTAGTATCTTTACTTTTTTCTGCTTTCTGATAGTGTGTATTTATATAAATCAACCTTTTAACAAGTAATCTATGCCAAAAATAAATCAAGAAATAGAGAGTTTTGCTCGAATCATGGTAATCGGAATCGGAGGGTCCGGAAAGAACGCCGTTAACCACATGATAAATACGAAGGTCAAGGGAGTAAGCTTCATCTGCATGAACACTGACACTCAAGACTTGCATCACTCATTGGCAGAGAAAAAAATTCATATAGGCAAGAATTTGACCAAGGGTCTGGGAGCTGGCATGGACCCAGATATTGGTAAGAAAGCCGCGGAAGAAACTAAATCTGAAATTCAAGATGTCATCAAGGGTGCGGACATGGTGTTCCTCGCTTGTGGCATGGGCGGAGGTACAGGTACAGGAGCTGCTCCAATAGTTGCGCGCGCTGCTCGTGAGCAAGGAATACTTACCGTAGCAGTAACAACTAAACCATTTTTCTTCGAAGGTAATCACCGCATGAAAATTGCGGAGAAAGGAATCGAAGAACTTGCGAAAGAAGTGGACGCGATAATCATCATTCCAAATGATAAATTGCTTCAGCTCGCCGAGAAGAACACTAACTTCAAAGACGCCTTCGCCCGCTGTGACGACATCCTGCGTCAAGCAGTAGAAGGAATTTCGGACCTGATCACTACTCCGGGGGTTATTAATGTGGACTTCGCAGACATCAAAGCAGTTATGTCGAACGCTGGCTCAGCGCTCATGGGCATCGGGACTTCTTCCGGGGAAAAGCGTGCAGAGAAAGCAGCCCTCGGAGCTATCAATTCCCCACTTCTCGAAGTTTCTATTCATGGAGCTAAGGGTGTACTATTTGCTATCTCCGGTGGAGAAGACCTAACTATTAATGAAATCCAGGAAGCAGCCAAGATCATTACTGAGTCCATCGATAAAGATGCGAAAGTTATATTCGGAACAATTCGCGATGAAAAATTAAAGAAAGGAGAAATCAAGGTTACGGTTATTGCTACCAACTTCCCTTCCGACATGCCTAGGAAGAGTCTATTCGGCGGAACTCCGGGCGCAGGTCAAACATTAGTTAAAGATGAATCTCCAGCTACGATAAAGAAAGAAGTATACGGTAGCATAAATCCGGGCACCATGGCCAACTCTGACTTCATGAAGAAAGATACTAAGAAAGAAATAAAGGAAGAAATTATTGAAGACGACGGAGACGACTGGAGTGCTGTGCCTGCGTTTCTAAGACGCAAAAAGAATTAAAGAATTAAATTAACCTCCTTGACGCTTAGTGTATAATCTAAAATATGATTTACGATTTGATAATTATTGGGGGCGGTCCTGCCGGTGTGGCGGCGGCTGTGTATGCTGCGCGCAAAAGATTGAAAACCCTCTTTGTAACCGCTGAATGGGGCGGGCAGTCTGTCGTATCCGAGCAAATATATAACTGGATCGGCACTGTTTCCCTCTCCGGAAACGAACTCGCGGAGAATTTCAAAAAGCATTTAAAGGCAAATGAAGGAGAAAGCCTGGAGATCAAGTCTGGCGAGAAAGTTACGAGCCTCGAGAAAGTAGATGCTGGCTTTAAAATTAAAACCGATGGCAATAAAGAATTCGAAGGAAAGACGGTCCTCGTCGCAACAGGCAGCGGGCGGAAAAAAATCCCCGCTAAAAATGCCGACAAATTTGAAAACAAAGGCCTCACCTACTGCGCATCGTGCGATGGACCGCTATTCGCCGACATGGACGTCGCGGTTATCGGCGGGGGGAATGCTGCATTCGAAAGTGCGGCCCAGCTACTCGCCTACTGTAAATCCGTAACTCTTTTTAATCGAAGCGATACATTCAAAGCTGACGCTATAACTGTGGAGAAAGTTCTTAAGAATCCTAAAATGGCCGCGGTTAAAAACGTGGATGTGATAGAAGTAAAGGGCGAACAATTTGTAGAAGGCCTAGTCTACCGCGACCGCGACACCGATGAAGAAAAAGAGTTAAAAGTGGCTGGAATCTTCGTAGAAATTGGCCAGATCCCGAACACGGATTTTGTTAAAAATATTTTACCCCTCGATGAAATAGGCAGAATCAAAATTGATCCGTGGACCCAGAAGACTGAAGTTCCTGGAATCTGGGCTGCGGGCGACGCCACCACTGTCCTATATCATCAGAACAACATTGCTGCCGGGGACGCCGTCCGAGCACTCGAAGATATTTATCTCGATATAAATACAAAATAACCAAACAAAAAGAGCCCGCAAGGGCTCTTTTTGTTTGGTTTGCTTATTAGTCTATATCGTCAACTGCATCATTGGCCAAATCTTCTGCATCCTCTGCTAGATCTTTGGCATCGTCATAATTCTCATCATCGAATTCATCCTCGGCATCGTCTAATTTATCATTTGCATCATCGAGGGTGTCTTCTGCGTCGCGAACATCATGTCCAAGTCTGCGCGCATCAGCTATTTCATCTTCTGCATCGTCAATAGCGTCTTCTGCGTCATCCATTGCAGCTCGGGCTCTACTCCTGTCACTGCTGTCGTCACTATCATTATCTGCATCGTCGCTAGCGTCGTCGGCATTATTTTCTGCATCACTTGCTAGATTGTAAGCGCGACGGAAATCCATTTTCAAATACGCTATCACTGCATCAAAGAGATCATCTTCTGCGTCATCATAGCTATCTTCAGCTTCTGATGTATCTCCACTAGCATCATCTATGTCATCTCGTGCCTCTTGTATCTTGTCGATGGCATCTTTTATTTTCTCTTTCGCTCTTACTTCTTCTGAACTAGTAGAAGTGTTGACTGTATTGTCAAAAGTGTAACCAAGCACACTGCCGACAACTGGAATGCTACTAACAGTCGTTACCTCAAAATATTGCGATCGTGAGAGCGCATCAAAATAACCAGATGCTGGAACTCCATTACTTAATTGCCAGTTCACTACTGCCTGTCTGGTCATAGGACCGAAGGAACCATCTGCTGTTATATAACTCCAAGTGCTTAAATACTGCTGGAGACAACGTACGTCTTCTCCTCGAGCCCCTACTCCGAGATCTCGGTAAAAGCTGCAACCATTCGCCTCTGCACTATTAACCGCCAATAAAGCAACTGCTGCTAAAAACACTATCTTTAGTACCTTTGTTTTCATATACTATAAGCTTATTAATAATATCTTAATATCCCCATAATATCTCATAGGTGTTTAAAAATGTCAACTCTTTGCGGAGGCGGTGAGATTTGAACTCACGATCGAGTTGCCCCGATGCTGGTTTTCGAAACCAGTGCCTTCAACCACTCAGCCACACCTCCTCGTCCGCATAGTTTAGCACAATTTATCTTGCCTTTACATAATACTTATCTCGTTATATAAATTCTCTAGATAGATCCTTACACGCGCGTCTCAATTACCCCTTAGGGGGAATAAAAGGAGGAGCGTATGCTCCGTTTCGAAAGAGAACTCCTATCCTCGATCAAAGCAGTTTCTGAAGAGCAGATCAAGAAGGAGGGCGAATTACTCAAACCTCTAGAAAACGGGGAGGAAATGCTCGGACACCAACTCGGCCCTGAGCTCCAAAGAAGGTTTGTCCTATGGGTCAGCACCAGGAGGAGGTTCCGGGAATCCAAGAAATCCTACGAAGAGGAAACGGGTCTCAAGTTCGAGCAGGGACCCCATGAGGTGAGCTCTTCCTCTCGACGCATCTACGACCACCTCTTCAGGCTCGCGCAGAAAGCTGACTTTTACGGCAATTACTTCTGGAACTGTGTTAGGGTGGAATTCCAGCTAGAGGAGGAGAACTGCCCTCTCCAGATCAAGGGTGACTGGCGGGTCGTGCCCATACTTCCCCTGTGTGAAGATTGCGAGCGAAGGCATCCTCCTCGTCCCGCTGTCGCCCAAACCCAAGAAACCAGCCGTACTCTCCTCACTATGCGCACAGAGCGGACCGGCCTCCTCCATGGGCTCACACACGTCACACCGGTAAGCAGATTCAAGATTCCGGGGATTCCGGGAACGCGTCACATCAAGACTAAGTAATCAAAGGTAAGCTAGCTCTGCTAGCTCGGCCCGGGCCACCCACATGGCCCGGGCCGCAACTTTTTATACTATAAAATTCTAGCGATAACTCTTGCCAATCCAGCTTCGGCGTCGAATTTTCCCGGCAGAGCAACTACCTCAAATTCATCAACTCCCAACAATTGATCCAAGCCCTTCATGTTTTCGATAATTAATATTTCTTCTTTAAGTAAGATGGGGTGGATGGTGTATGGAGCTTTGTCTGGACTAGGCGTATCGAGACCGATGAAATTTATTTTTAACTCAACTAATTTCTGCGCAAAGGCTTCTGTCAAAACTGGATAATCCTCGTAATAAGACGACTCACCGAATTTCTTATCAAAATCGGTGTGCACCAGCACACAGTCCCCCGCTTTTATATTTCTGCCTTCTAGCAGATCCACATCGATTTCACTCTTCCCGCGAGCATCAATTAAGTTTCCTCTAGCCACAAACTTACTGACTTCTATCTCTGACAACTTTTTGCCTCCCGGAACGAAGTGGAGCGGTCCGTCTATGTGCGTGCCCACATGCATACCGCTCTCGAGGTAATAATGAACCATGTTTCCTTCGTCTTGTCCCCTTTCCAGCTTCGGTGGATTGTCACCCGGAAAGACAGGCATACCATTCGTAACCAAATGTGTTAGATCAATGATTTTCATATAAATAATTATAGCAGAAAAGGAAAGGTCGCCGGCTCGGGAGAGTCGGAGACCCTCCTTCGCACGGCGACCGGATGGGTAGTTATTTGCGAGAAGCTCTAGAAGCTCTCGCTAACGAACACCTCCGAGGCGTAGACAGGGATCAATCCCGCGATCCCCATGTCCCTCAGTGTCCGGTAGATCATCGCGTTCGGGTCGATGATCCCGAACTTGATCTTGCGCGCCCTGAGGTCGTCTCCGAGGGTGGCCAGCGCGATTGCCTCGCTTACGCTGATCTCCTCTTGGAGTTCCTCTGCGTTCAGTAGGAGCTTCTCTCCCGGGAGAGTCGCCGCGACGGCTTCTTCCAGGAAGATCTGGATCGCCTCACCCGGTGTCAGGGTCCAGACCATTCTCTCTCCATGCTTACCCTTCTTCATAGGTCCTCCTCATAGTTCGTCGGTTGAATGACAGAAACGCTAAACGGAGTTAGTTGGGGCGGCGCTTCGTGATGGCCACGTAGAGAAAGAAAACCGCCAAGCACGTGGTCCATCCTTGGAATAAGGCAAGGACCAGAGCCGTGACGAGCGCGAGCTTGCTCCAGAGAGAATTGAATCCCTTGTTGTCGCGCTTGAAGCTAAAAACGAACATGACGAGGTTGGCGACGATAAGAGAGAAAGCCAGGACGAGAAGCGTGATCTGCCCATCTGCGATTTTCCAGTCATCGGGTGTCAACATGGCTGCTCCTTTGTTAGTGCGTTGCCGGGAATAGTGAATCATCGCTAAAAATACCGAGACTGCAGTAGCTTTAGCGATGACTCACTTGCAAGCAATTTAAGGTACTAATTATATTTGTAATACTATATTTTTAGAAATTTGTCAACGATGAAGGCAACCGGCCCAACAACAAGGTCGACGCATTCCACTTTTAAGTTTCGAGAGTGTTTTCTCGATACGAATATTCCTTGTCTCGGCTTTTTTGCCAGAAGTAACCCAGCAGATCCACTCATTGCGAGCGAGGGGTGTAATGTCCTCCCAAATGGCCCTTGCCTCTTTTGATGAAGTCAGGGCGTTTCGTAAATCTGATGGAATTTTGTGTACTACGCCAGAGGCAAGATCTTTTGTGGGCATCCCAGTACTAAAATTTTAATTAATAATTTTATCGTTATGCCCCGTAATCAAAAATTTAGTACGGGACAGGTAATTTCATTTTACCTTAATTTAAGAGGATTTGTATAAAAAGAAAAGGTCGCCAGCAGGGATTTAGAAAATTAGCTGAGTACTCTGATACTTTTGAAGTTCTTTGAGTCTAGCCCCTTAATCATTGTTTCTTCTTTTGTGAAATGACTTGATTCTAATTGAGAAGGAGAAAGTACATATTCCGAAAAAGTGTCGTCGGTCTTTTTCAATGCTCCTACTCCTGGCCAAAATTTAGCTACAGAAGTTTTGGTAGTTCCTATTGGTATGCAATTTTCCATTTTCAGGCAAAAAACTATTATTTTTTCTTTTGCACGGTTGTACGCCCGTCTTTTGGGAATTGTGTAGTAAGACTGATGTAGTAGTTCTACTTTTTCTCTCCACAGAGGGTCTTGGTCTTGTCCTGGTTTTAGACGCACATTTAATTCAACCATGCGCCTGCTACGATCATCTAACTTTGGAAGTCCGCCAAGCTCTTTTTCCATTAGCGCGATTTTCTCTTTCAAGTCTTTCTCGAATTCTTCAGGTTGATAGTATGAACTTACGGGCGTTAGAGAAAATTTTATGTTTGTCGGAATATACTCTTTAAGAAAATTTATAATCATATTGAAACTTCTTGCATAACTTTCCGTATCGGCTTTGGGAATATTATTCATTCTTTCCACAACAATATCGTCCGAACTGAAGTCAAATTCTACTCCGGGCTTGTATACTTCTGCTATTGGCTTTACCCATTTTGTGAAGTACATCATGCTAAAGAGTTCTGCCCAGTCTGCTTCAGGAGTTTCTTCTAACCGCCAAAGTTTATAACCACCAAAGGGAAAAAGTAATTTTATTGGTAAATTATTTTTAATACTGTTTCCTATTGCTTCCTGAATGTGGGGTATATATTCAGGGGTCACGGCGAATTTCCTGAATTTTTTAGACATGAGGGTTTTAAATACAAAATCAGCCAAGTCTTTCTCAGATTTAAATGGTGTTACCTTTTGAGCAACCTTTAGATCGTTAAGTCTTTTTTGTATAAAATCTTCCGCTTTCATGGAGATGTGGGCAGGAGTTGAACCTACGATTATCCCTTGCGGGGATATGCCTTACCGCTTGGCTACCACATCGATTACATGTTATCACGAAAAAATAGATTAGAGGGCGAGGTATTCAATCAAATAAAGGAATTCTGTATATAAAAAAACAGGAGCCTCGCGCAGAGCGGGAAAGCGAGGCTTTCTGTTCGTGCGCGAGGCTGATTACCAGTGGTAGTAGGCTTGGTTTTCCCCGGGCCCGTACCTTACTCTGGTGTAAGCAGGAACTGGGACTTCCGGTGGAGCGGCGCGGGCAAGTGCCCGCCTCTCCCGGTCGATGCATTCGAGGTACTCACGAGCGTTTACCAGGACCGGAAAGCAGGCGACCTTCCAGCCTGCGACACCCTTAGTGTCCACCTCTTTTCCGATCCTGGCGCTTTCCATGCCGCGAACTTGCAGTTTCGCCAGCGTTAGGGCGGTCCAGTCTGCCAGTTCTTCCATCAGGTAGATTTCACCAGGGCGAGCCTGGGGATGTAGGAACATTTCCGGCCTCTTGCGCCGGAGCACTTCCACTCGCATGTCCCAGTAAGCCTGATCCATCTTAAGCCTCCTCTATTTCAAGCATAGTTGCTATATCCGAGTCTTGCCAAGGTTTAACACGTATTATTGTTGATGTCAATTTTTTTGCGAATTTTTGAAAAATAAGATAAGATTCAGAGCATTGGCCCTATCGTCTAACGGTTAGGACATCGGCTTTTCAAGCCGGTAATCCGGGTTCGATTCCCGGTAGGGTCACATTCCGAAACTTGCTCGGGGGTGAGCGAAAAATGCGGGCGCGCCGAAGGCGCGCTGTATGGTGAAGAAATTAAATCCGCCTTGCGGGTGCGGGCGAAAATGCTGGGCGGGCAAAATGAGATTGAAATAGTTTTGTTGTTTAGCGCGGGGTTCGTTCCGAAGGAACGTAGAAAATCTTTCATTTCGTGAAAATTTTCTCTGGATGCCAGAAACCCCGCGTGTTTTGAATCCAAAATCCACCTCCGCAGTGGTTCGACCCAATTCTTTCTCTCGGCTCGGGCTGAGGAAGATTTGGCTTGAAGCGAGAGTTTTTGGCGCATGAGCGTGTCCTTTTTTGTTAAATATATTTCTCTTTCAATATCGCCGTTCAAGTGTAAATCCACCAGCGCGTCAAGTTTCGCTTCAAGCGATTTTAGACTGTCCTTCATCTGTCCGAGCCGACTTTCCGAAGCGTCAATTTCCTCATGCTCAAATCCTTCCACCTTTTTGAGCATATAATCCGCCCACGCTTCGGGAAGTGATATTGATTGAAGTTGTTCTTTAACTTGCCGAGCGAGTTCGTGTTCCACGAGATATTTCTGACCACATTTTCCTTTCTTTTTCGTACAACGATAATAGCGATATCTGCCACCATTACCTTTACACCATTGCGCGGTGATCATGCTTCCACATTCACCACATTGAAATAATCCAACGAAAGGAAAATCGTGGACATTTCTTTTGTATCTTGTGTGCGCTCGCTCGGCTAATCTTTTCTGCACAGCTTCAAATAATGTCGGAGTAAGAATTGGCGCAAAGGTTCCGGGAAAATATTCGCCGTTGTGTTTAACAAATCCTAGATACGATCTGTTGCTTAACATAGTTTTCACGGAAGCTTTGACAAGTGGCTTTCCGGACCGTTGAGCGACACCGTGTTCCGCCAAAAAATGCGCGAGCGATACTAGATGATATGTGCCTTTGGAATATTCTTCAAAAGCGCGAACAATGACTTTAGCTTTCACTACATCGGGTTCAATGTTTCGCGTTTTTGTATTATTCACATAACCGAGTGGAGCATGTGTCAGCCATTCACCTCGTCGCAATTTTTGGCGGATTCCTCGCTCAACATTTTGTTTCAAATTGTCTGAATAGTATTTGGATTGTCCGAAAGCCACTTGAAGCATAAACAGCCCCTGCGGAGTGGGTTCAAACCAAAATGTCGGAAAACGCAAAGAAACTATTTTGGTCGTGTCTACGGCGTAAATGATGCGCCCTCCATCAATACTGTTTCTCGCGAGACGATCTGGATGCCAAGCGAGAATACCGACACCATTCAGTTTTTCAATACGCATCATCATTTCGCCGAAGACATCACGCCCCGGACTCTTTGCGCTTTTCGACTCTTGAAATTCTTCTATAATTTCAAGATTTTCTCTACTCGCAAATTCACGAAGCTCAAAGAGTTGAGCTTCGATACTCATGACTTGTTTGTCATCCTCCTCGGTACTTTTGCGAGCGTAGAGAAAATATTTTGGTTTGGTCATATATGTTTTTGGATTCAAAACTTATAAACTTAACGAAACTATTTGCAATCTCATTTCTGTTTTAATGCCCGCCCAGCATTTTCGCCCGCACCCGCAAGGCGGATTTCATTTCTTCACCACACAGCGCGCCTTCGGCGCGCCCGCATTTTTCGCTCACCCCCGAGCAAGTTTTTGATAAATTTAAGGAAGAGGTAAGAGCATTATATCCAGGGAAAGGAAGTGTTCAATTATGGTATAACCAAGAAAGAAAAAAACATAAAAACTGGACTGCTGTTCCTGACCAAATGTATAAAGATAAAGGATGGATTGACTGGTCAGAATTAGTTGGAAGAGAAAATTTATTTAAAAAAGAACGTTTGGATTTTAATGCTTTCCAAGCTGAAGTGAGAAGTATATTTCCAGGTACAGGTATAGTTAGTCAATGGTATGGCCAAGAAAGAAGAAAGCATCCCACTTGGCCTAGCAATCCTGATAAATTTTATAAAGGTAAAGGCTGGATTGGATGGCCTCAACTTGTAGGAAGGAAAAAAGAAGAATAAAAAATGGCAGGTTATGATCAAACTATAAAAATTAAGGCATCTTTTTACACAGCAGCAAAATCCTTTTTTGCATTCTTGCAAGCTGTTGGAAGAAAATATTATAGACCAACAAAAATTAATTATAGATATCTAGGGCGCGGACGGTTTTATGTAGTAGTTGATGGTAGCCCCGGGAGCATAGATGCTTTTTTCCAAGAGTTCATTCTAAATAAAGGACTCTACTATTATATTTGCTCAATTAGGAGCAATCAAAAGAAAGAAATAATAAATTACGCGATAATCCCCATCTTTCAGGAATTACTTGAACGAAGATTTGAAAATCCATATAGTCATTTTTTGCGGAGACATTTAACAGGTAAGGCAATCCAAGAAAAATATGTTCCTGGGGATTTTAGTAATAAATTTTCACATCAGCACGAAGTCCTTTTCAGAAAATGGGATATCGGCTCTCTTGATGATTGGAATTTTATAAAAGATCTAGATGCTCTCATAACACAATTTATGCTTACCCAATTAATCCATTCTCCTGGTAGTAAAAGCCCTTCATTTCATGTTCTAGTAGATCAAACATATCGTAAAGGAGCTGGCATGGCTTCCGAGATTAAAGATCTTTTCAATAGAATTCACAAAGCAAGAACCGATGGTCTTCACCGGCTAAAAACTAGTTTATCAAAAGAGGAAATTACAAAGCTCGCTTTTCGCACCTATAATTATTTCCAATTTTTTAATGAGTTTGATGATTCACAAAATTGGCGAACAGAAATTCTACACGGTAAAAGATATAAAAGAATAAAATATGGAAGTGAAAACACTCTTGATCAAAATGGTAAACCTTATTTGGATGACAACGGTACTCCTTTTGATTGGAATAAAATGACAACTGAAAATCCTTGTCACGATTGCGCTGCAGTAAAAGGTCAATATCATTGTTTTGGTTGTGATGCAGAAGAATGTCCACGATGCAAAGGTCAGTTTCTTGGCTGTCCTTGTAAACTAAAAAAAGATTATTGATTTAATATATAATATTTCTATGCCCGACGACGAAAACCAACCCCAAAACTCGATTTCCGAAGAAAACTCTATTCCACCAAGCCCCCAAGAGCCCACCGAGCTTGCCTCTGAAAATACAGCACATTCTGAACCTTCTGATGCACTTCCTGATGCCCCAGAAAGCTCACTGAACGACTTTTCAGTGAAAAGTAATGATATACCACCCTCTAATTTTACCCCTACACAAGCACAAACCGAGCAAAAAACTGAAGAAAATCAAGCTCAAAATCAGCCTCCCACCGAACCAGTTTCTGACCAAAAATTAGCTCCAGAACCCGAAACGGCTCAAATACCAGTAAATGAGCCGTTAGAGAATGAAACTGAAACTTCCAACGAACAGGCGAAGCCTGTGAGTGTGAATTCTAAATCTTCTCTCGCCCGACAACTTTTGATCGCCGCTCGAAACGCAATTCAATTCCGAAAAAGAAAAAAGCTAGACAAGATCATGGCTTTGTTTCTGCAACACTCTAAAATCACAAACGACGAAGTCGAGAAATTTCTTCATGTGTCTGATGCAACTGCAACTCGGTATCTTTCACAACTAGAGAAAGAAGGAAAAATAAAACAAAGCGGTAAAACTGGAAAAGGAGTTTCGTATTCCAGAATTTAATTTCAGGGAGTGGGTTCGCGTGCACGCACGGGTGGGGTAGCTCGCGTGTAATCACGCGAGCTGGGGCAAGCACGATGGCATTGCGCCTTCGGGAATTTCCGCTAGGGTGTCTGGGCTAAAGACGAGCGCCTGTGTAGTATGCAATGGAGAATCGAAAGCGAAAGCGACACACTAAACGTGAATTGAAAAACCTGAGAGGGGTTTGTGCGGCCGGGTGGGGTGAGCCCTGTCCGGCTCTGCCGGATGCGAGTGAAACGAGCACGAACCGAGGCAACGCACTGGGGAGAGGAGAATCCTCTCCCCAACCAGCTGCGGGCTTTTGCTTGAACGGCTCATTTCCTGGTATTTGAGCCGTTCGGCAAAATCCGCTCCTAGAACTGGCGCTCGTAGCCCTAGCGGAAATTCCCGAGGCGGATGCCGAGGGTGTATTTTCTTTAGGCTGGACACAATGATATGATGAACGAAGGCACCGATTGAGTTTGCATTTGAATTCCGCCACTTCTTCTTTGAAGAAGTTCGCCCGAGTCCGCCGTCCATTCCAAAAATCCAAGAATTCCCCCGCGAGATGATGAATGCATGGATAACGGCGGATGAGGGCGAGACGCGCCGAAGGCGCGTGGCGGAGTTCATTGAGTTACCACATTAGTAGAGCGTAGTAATTAGTTTTGAAGAATGTGGCAAGCGAAGCGTACCACATTAGCTAGAGTTTTCTTCAAAATAATTTCGCGCAAAGGTTAGTATTACTTCACAGCGAAAGTTTGTTATAATAAAATGAAGTATGGTTACGAAACCTCTGGGAAAATTATTTGTTAACTTATATGGATTAATTTTAATCCTCATTTTAATTTTCACTCATTTTAACCTTTTGAAAACCTTTAAATGGGGAAGCTACCCTCTTGGACTTCTATATAAAATAAATACAGGTTGGGAAATTTCTATTGCGATAAATTTTGGTCTTTATGGTTTTTCAATTTTATGTGTTCTTATTCAAGCACGTTTAATTTACTACGTCGGCAATATAATTGAAAACGTGTTTCGAAAGACTTCAATTTGATTAAAAAATTGGTTCCAATTCCGTACAATTAGGGTCACCGGTTCGTGTTATAATTTTCTTAATGAAAAAATATAAAAGCGAAACGCTCAAGTGGAGCAATTTGTTTTTCTTGATACCTTTGGTGATGGCTGTGGTTTATGGAGTGTACTGGTATGCGCTTGTTTTATTGGCACTTTTTATAGTCTCATTTGATTTTCATTTTTTCAAAGAAGCAAAAGAGGTTTACTATTTGGATATAATTTTTTCGAGCCTGCTGATGCTTTCAAATTTTGTTTTGCTTTTTCTCGGCCACTGGGCACTCCCCTTTAGTATTATCGCAATTATATTTGCTTTGATTGCCTTATCTTTCTATTTCCGAAAATCAGATCAGAGATCAGCCTCGTGTGCGAACAGGAAGCCTCGCTTCCCCGTTCCACGCGAGGCTAACTGTTTTATATACTGTATTTTACAGTCTACCTTTCATCCACTAGTTTAATTATTTCTTCGAAATCGCGGGAAGCTTGTTTTATATATTTTTCTAAAATTTCTCCCAATTTATGCTTCATGATTTCGAACTTTTCTGGGTTGCTCTCTTTGAGTCCCATTATATCTTTATAGACGAAGTCGTGCTCAATCTCCGCCCAGGCGTGCCGCAGGATCGAGGTGACCTGGATTTCACACTTAAGATCAGCAAATCTTTTGTACTCGCTGAGCTCTAGACGCTTGGGGTCGAGAGTCATAACCACGTGCGTGGCTTCGTAGCCTCCCTTCCGCCTCCTGTCTTCGACGTGTATTGTTCCATTTATTTCCTTTTTCAACTGCTTCACGAACCTATCTTTGTCCCTTTCGGAATAAAATAGCACTCGCACCCCGGCCAGGTCTTGAATATCACCTAATTCTTTATATCTAATACCCGCTCCGCTTTTACGCATGAGCTTCTCACGCAAGCGCTCGGGGGTTTTCGTGCGACTTACTATTTGATATTTATAATTATTCTCTTTCAGAAGCGACTCGAGAAGCTTATGCACGGAAATAGAAAATTCTTCATAGAGTGGTCTCTTGTTTCTATATTCACCCAAAATTTTCTTTATGTATAAACCCTCTTCGCTGACATCTTCGCGGGTGATTATTGCTTCAACGAACTTCATAAATCGGTTAGGCATATTTTCATTATAATATCTTTTTAATATTTTAATACTTTAAATAATTCAGTTTTAAGGTATAATCCTAAAACATGAATCCGAGTATACAATCGAAGCTCGTAGTAGTGATTCTCGCCGCCGGCCAAGGCAAAAGAATGAAATCCGAAGAGCCGAAAGCTTTAACACTCCTCCAAGGCAAACCATTCATTTCTCATATTTTAGAAACTCTGGAGAAATTAGATAAAGATATAAAACCAATAATAGTAGTCGGTTATAAAAAAGAGCGAATTAAAGAAGTCTTGGGCGCCAACCACACTTATGCCCTGCAGAGCGAGCAGCTTGGCACCGGTCACGCACTTATGTCTAGTAAGAGCGGCATAGAGGATGAACATGACCTGGTGCTAGTGCTCGCCGCCGATCAACCATTGGTTTCCAGGGAGACACTTGAACGCCTAATAAACAAACACGAAGAAAAAAAGCCGACTATAACCCTGGGCACCGTGGTGGTCCCGGATTTCGACGACTGGCGAGCAGGACTGTATACAAATTTCGGAAGAATTATTCGGGACGAGAACGGCAGAGTAAGAGGCATTAGAGAATTTAAGGACACCAATGAAGCGGAGAGAGAAATTCAAGAACTAAGCGTGGGTCAATATATTTTCGAAGCAAAATGGCTTTGGGAAAATATAAATTCAATAAAAAACGACAACGCTCAAGCTGAGTATTATATAAATGACCTAGTGAAAATTGCCAACGAGCAAGCCAAGGAGATAGAAACGATAGAAGTTGCCAACACGCTAGAAGCCCTCCACCCCAATTCAAAAGAAGAACTTGAGGTGTTGGAGAAGTTGGTAGTATAATACGACACTATATGGCAAATCCGTACGAAAATGCAATGAGTCAGCTGGACAAAGTAACCAAAATAAAAAATTTTGGCGATGAATTCATTGCGCGCCTGCGGGAGGCAGACAGAGATATTCGAATTTCTATTCCAGTCAAAATGGACAACGGTTCAATGCAGATATTCGAGGGTTACAGAGTGGAACACAACAACATACTTGGACCCTATAAAGGCGGCATCCGATATCACCAAGATACAGAAATAAACGAAGTTAAAGCCCTCGCCTTCTGGATGATGATGAAATGCGCGGTTGCGAACATCCCAATGGGCGGAGGCAAGGGCGGAATTACAGTGGAGCCAGGAAAATTATCTAAGGGTGAACTCGAGAGACTGTCTCGTGGATGGGTAAGAAGACTTGCTGATATTCTAGGACCACGTAAGGATGTCCCAGCTCCGGACGTAAATACCACTCCTGAGATAATGGCTTGGATGTCCGATGAATTTGAAAAGATTAGTGGAGACAAAACACGGGCAACTTTCACCGGCAAACCAATTGAAAAAGGCGGTTCCGAAGGCCGAGGCCCGGCAACTGGACTTGGCGGATTTTATGTCTTCGATGCGCTTCGAGCAGAGCTCGGGTTGCCACAGAGATGCAAAGTGGTAATCCAAGGCTTCGGAAATGTAGGAGGAAATGCGGCACGAATTTTTGCCGAGAATGGACACACGATAATAGCTGTTTCGGAATCCAAGGGCGCAATTTATGACGAAAACGGCCTCGACATTGTAAAGCTAGAGTCCTATAAAAAAGCTACTGGGAGTTTGAAGGATTTCCCTGGAGCCAAAAATATCACCAACGAAGAACTATTAGAGCTCGCTTGTGATCTTCTGATTCCTGCTGCCTTTGAAAATGTTATAACCGAGAGCAACGCAGATAAAATAAAAGGTAAAGCCATTTTAGAGCTGGCCAACGGCCCACTTACTCCAGAGGCGGATGAGATTTTATATAAAAAGGGCATCCCCGTTATACCGGATGTTCTGGCCAACTCCGGCGGCGTTAGCGTATCCTACTTTGAATGGGATCAAAACTTGAAGAACGAGCACTGGAGCGAAAAGGAAGTTTTCGAAAAGCTAAAAGCGCTGATGGAGGATGCCGCGAAAAAAGTAAACGAGAAAGCTAAAGAGTCTAAAACATCTCTTCGCATGGGCGCCTTCATCCTCGCACTTGAAAGGATCAAGGAGAAAATGTAATATCAACTTGTTGCGCGGTTAGCTCAGTTGGTAGAGCGTGTCTTTGACGTAGACAAGGTCATAGGTTCGATCCCTGTACCGCGCACCGTATGCGTATTTTAAGTATCGAAACATCCTGTGACGAAACAGGGATAACTATAATGGAAGCCAAGGGCGGCATGAATAATGCTTCTTTTAAAGTTTTAGCCGACACGGTAGCATCACAAATAGAAACACACATACCCTTCGGCGGAGTATTCCCAGCTCTTGCCAAACGTGAGCATATCAAGAATCTGCCAATAGTGCTCAAGAAAACTTTAAAGAAAGCGAAGCTGGATAAAAAACAAAAACCGGTTGATGTGGTTGCTGTAACCTATGGCCCGGGCCTTGAACCAGCACTCTGGACTGGTATAGTCTTCGCACAAGAGTTAGCCAAGAAGTGGAAAGTGCCTCTTGTTCCTGTAAACCACATGGAGGGACATTTGCTGTCAGTATTTGGAAAAAATAAAGGAAGCTTCAAAATTCCAAAAGTAAAAACACCAATGCTGTCTCTCTTGGTCTCTGGTGGCCACACCGAACTTGTTCTGGTTGAAACTTGGATGAAATACAAAATCATCGGGGAGACCATGGACGACGCTGTGGGGGAAGCTTTCGATAAAGTAGCGCGCATGCTCGGACTTCCCTACCCTGGCGGGCCACAGATTTCAGCACTAGCTGGAAAATTACGTATTGGGCACGAGGGAAGCATGGCGCAGCGCGACGGCGCGAGCTTAGCAAAAAATCAGCAGATTTTTATGCGCGCTGAGTCCGGGCGCAATCCGCAATTTTCTTTTTCCCTCCCCAGACCGATGCTTTATACCAAAAATTTTGATTTTTCTTTCTCTGGACTGAAAACAGCAGTACTTTATTTGATTAAAGACCTCGGCAAACTGGATGAAAACACAAAGGCCCAGATTGCACTCGAATTTGAAAACGCAGCCATCGAATGTTTAGTCTACAAAACAGCCAAGGCGATAGAAAAATACAATATTAAAACTTTAACAGTCGGTGGTGGTGTAGCAGCTAATAAATATTTAAGAGATCAGATAAAAAAGTTGGCGGCTATCCATAAAGTTAAGTTATTCTTCCCAACGAAAGAACTTTCAACTGACAATTCTCTCATGATCGGGATCGCAGGATATCTAAATTATGTCAAAAATCCTAAGAAATTCTCAAGAATGAAAAAGCTCAAAGCAGTTGGTAATTTAAGGCTCTAAATGATATTATTCTAGGATGAACGATAAGCTTTCAAGGCCTTACGACCCTAAAGCAACCGAAGAAAGAATCTACAAACTCTGGGAGGAGTCTGGTTTTTTTAATCCAGATGTATGCATAGAAAAAGGAGTAACAGATAAAGATGCTCCCACATTTTCCATCATACTGCCACCCCCTAACGTTACTGGGAACCTACATACGGGCCACGCGCTAATGCTTGTGATCCAAGACATAATGATTCGACATGCTCGAATGAAAGGTAACCGTACCTTATGGCTGCCGGGCACCGACCACGCAGCAATAGCGACACAGTCCAAGGTTGAAAAAATACTAGAAAAAGAAGGAGTAAAAAAGACTGATCTCGGCCGAGAAAAATTTCTAAAAAAAGTAGAAGACTTTGCTCAGAACTCGCACGACACTATAGTAAACCAATGCAAGAAAATGGGAGCTTCCCTCGACTGGTCACGGGAAGCTTTCACACTAGACGAGCCTCGAAATATAGCCGTCAAAACTGCCTTCAAAACAATGTACGAAGATGGCCTAATCTATCGGGGCTACCGGATAGTCAACTGGGATCCGAAGGGGCAGACGGTGATCTCGGATGATGAAACAGTGTACGAAGAAAGAAAGGCTAAACTTTATACTTTCAAATATGGGAGTGACTTCCCTATTACTATTTCCTCCACTCGCCCGGAAACTAAAGTAGGCGATACGGCAGTGGCTGTTCATCCAACGGATGAGAGGTATAAAAAGTATATTGGACAAACTTTTGAAATAAAAGATTTCTGTGGTGTAAGCCTCTCGATAAAAATCGTAGCCGACGAAGCAGTAGAGAAAGACTTCGGCACTGGAGCGCTCGGAGTTACACCCGCCCACAGTATTATTGACTGGGAAATAGCACAAAAGAACAAGCTTGAAATAAAACCCGTCATAAACGAATTTGCCAAAATGAGTGTGGGAGATGAAAGAATTTTAGGAAAAAAAACAACAGAGGCAAGAGAAGTCATCGTGGACTGGCTTCGAAATGAGGGACTCCTCGAGAAAGAAGAAGAAATTACGCAGAACGTGTCCACTGCAGAGCGAACTGGTGCTATTATTGAACCACTTCCCAAACTTCAATGGTTTATAGACGTAAACAAAAAAATTAAATCTCGGGGAGACAAAAGCTTGAAAGAATTGATGCTCGAACCGGTACGGGAGAAAAAAATTAAAATTATCCCTGAACATTTTGAAAAAGTTTATTTCAACTGGATAGAAAATTTGCGGGATTGGTGTATCTCCCGCCAGATCTGGTACGGACACCGTATTCCTGTCTGGTATAAGGACAAAGAAGTATATGTAGGAATGGAAGCTCCTGGTGGAGAGGGCTGGGTGCAAGACGAGGATACACTAGATACCTGGTTTTCCGCTGGGCTGTGGACCTTCTCCACCCTGGGCTGGCCCAATCAAACAACAGATTTGGAAACTTATCACCCGACGACCATGCTCGAAACTGGCCACGATATTTTATTCTTCTGGATTGCCCGGATGATACTAATGTCCCAATACCTTTTAGGCGAAGTACCATTCCACAATGTGTATCTTCACGGCATGGTGCGTACTGTTGATGGCAAAAAGATGTCGAAGTCTCTGGGCGACAAGGCTATTGACCCACTAGACATAATCGTAAAGTACGGCAACGATGCCCTACGCCTGGCTATGATCATTGGCAACACGCCAGGTAATGATTTGAAATTAAATGAAAATGACATACGCGGATATGGGAAATTCTCCAACAAAGTTTGGAATGCGTCTCGCTATGTGCTAGAGCAAGTTAAAGATTTAGATATAGATAATTTGCCCACTCTCGACGAAGAAGACATCAAGTCAGACCAAGAACTAAAGAATTTAGTAACTGAAGTATCCAAAGAGCTAGAAGAGTTTCGTTTCTCCATTGTGGCCGAGAAACTATATCACTATTTCTGGCATACCTTTGCTGATATAATAATTGAACGGTCAAAGAAAAAAATTTTAGAAAATAGGAATTCAGATTCTGCAAAAGCTCTGCTCCTCACTCACCTCCTCACCTTACTCAAAGCTCTGCACCCATTTATTCCGTTTGTCACCGAAGAAATCTGGCAGATTATTAGTGGCGGTAAATCATTATTAATGATTGAAAAATGGCCCTTCAGCCCTAAGGACATATGAGTATCTTAATGAGTGATCCGAAAATTTTAGGTCTGGCATTCTTGGGCGGCTTCATCCCCTCTCTTTTCTGGTTATGGTTCTGGCTTAAAGAAGACGAGGAACATCCGGAACCCAAGAGCCTGCTTACCTTGGTATTTGTTCTAGGAATGCTAGCAGTTATTATAGTTTTGCCTATACAAAAATTCATACAAGCTCATGTGGATTCATCCCAAGCAGAATTAATTCTGTGGGCTAGTGCGGAAGAATTAGTGAAATACTTGGCAGTCTTGGCGATTTTGTACAGGACAAGTGTGGCCGAAAGCCCCATAGATTGGCCAATTTATCTTATTACTGCAGCACTCGGTTTCGCTACGCTTGAAAATGCATTATTCCTTGTAAAACCCTTCTCTCTGAATGAAGCCACAGTGGGGCTACTTACGGGACAACTCCGATTCCTGGGTTCTACGCTGCTCCACACCATCTCGAGTGGAACTATCGGCATCAGCATAGGACTTTCCTTCTATATGAAAGAGTGGAAGAAGAGCTCTATATTGTTTATGGGCTTTATCCTTGCGATCGGCTTGCACAGTGCCTTTAATTTTTTTATAATTAGAAACGACGGTGGAGACTTTTTGAAAGTGTTTGCCTTCCTTTGGGTCGTTACCATCGTTGTACTACTACTTTTTGAAAAAGTTAGAAGAATGAGCGAATATTCCTACGCAAATTAAATCTCATTAACAATTAATTTAAAAATATGGAAAATAAAAAAAGGAGTTTCTTTGAGAGATTAACAGGCAGTATCAGCATGGACGAAGAGCCGGAGAAAAAGGACTACAGCAAAGGAATGGGTGTAAGCAAAAAGAAGGATTGGATCGAGGAGGAAAATGAAGAAGCAGAACTTTCTATCGATGTTTACGAAACAGCCACAGACATAATAGTCCAGACAATGGTAGCTGGCGTGAGGCCAGAGGACCTGGAAATTTCAATTGCTCGTGACACCATAACCGTTCGTGGGGAACGCGAAGAATCAAGAACTATCAATGAAGAGAGCTACTTTGCTAAAGAACTTTATTGGGGGAAATTTTCTCGTACCCTTACCTTGCCCTCTGAAGTTGAACCAGAAGAAGTAGAAGCCACAGAACGACACGGCTTGGTAACTATAAAAATCAAAAAAGTAGACAAAGCCAAGAAAAGCAACGTTAAAGTTAGATCTATCTAGTTTTCTGAATCATAGATTTATTTAATCAAAAGTCCTAATCCCGAATTGACAAAGAGCAACAGCTCATGGTTGTATTTAATTGACTTATGTACACCACCTTAAGGAGAGTGTGGATGAAAATAAAAGAAACTGCACAGAGCTGGACTCGGATGCGCGAACTCGAACGCTTTGGTGTTGGTAGTTTCAGCGAAGAGGAGGTCGCTGATAAAACCGCCTACGTGAACCGAATCATGAAAGCAAGGTCGGTACCCGAGCATCCGTTCCTATCCGTCGTTATTCCCGCACATTGTGAGGAGAAGTACATCCTCGCAACCCTTCGATCGCTCGCAGAACAAAAATATCAGAACTGCGAGTTCATAATCGTGTCGAACGGAGAACGGGATGGTAACTCAACCCAACGAATAGCTGAAGCCTGTGGCTTCAGGGTGATTCACGATTCGATCGGCGGAATCTCAAGAGCCCGACAAACGGGACTTGAGGCCGCGAAAGGTGAAATCGTGGTCACCACCGATGCCGACACAGTACACCACTCTGGATGGCTCGAACGCATAAGCGAGATTATGTCCGACCCTAACATTCCGTGCGGAGCTGGTCTATGGCGGAGCAATTCGCCTTACTTCTCGGTACGGTTGGTCTTCGCTTGGATAGCGTTCACTCACCGTATCAAGAACGCCATCCACCCCAAACTCGTAACTGGCGTTTCTGAAGCTGCATCGTTCTATCGTCGTGAGCTTGCGCTCTCGGCGGGTGGATACGACCCCACAGTGATGCTCTCGGAGGGGCTAATGATGTTCCGGAAGCTGAGGAAGCCAGGCGTACCAATCATCTTCACCGACGAAGAGCTGGTGGTAACCACGTCAGGCCGACGGCAGGAACGGCAAGGTGCCATTCATTGGTTTCTGCTAGGTTTCTGGAACGCTACCCTGCAACTTCTCGGCAAGAAAGGGGTGGGACAAGAGTCCTATCCACATCACATTCGCTAGAAGGAGGAAGACGACATTGTTACTAATCGACGGAAACGGAGAAGTCGTAGCCGCTCGCCCAAAGCTCTACCAATCTGAGCGAGTCAAACTTCTGAAGTTGAACGACAACTCCCAAGAAGCAGATGCGTGCACTGAATGCGGATATCTCCTTACTCAAGAAAAAGAAAAGGGGGAGAGTTACTTCTACAAGAAGTGCCGCGCATGTCGCCCTAAAAAAGAGTTCTTCTAGAGCTCCTGCGGTCATCGAAAAAGCCAGCGCGTCCCCCGGGCGTAGCTGGTTTTCGTTTTTAACTCCACTTTCTTAACCAAGTGTTATAATTCCACTTATGGGACTCGTATTTGCTTTCTAGGCACCCAAAATTTTTTCATGATAAAATTAAGATAATGAAAAGTACTCGAAAAGGTTCCATAAAAATAGCTGTTATTGTAATAGTTTTAATATATGTGATTGCTTTATCAGTGGTAAATGTACAGTATGATTATTGTAGATGCACTTATAGGGTTAGACTAGCAGGATACTATGGCAGAGGAGGTTTAACGTGTACAGGTTCTGGATGCGGAGACGGCGAGATCAAGCCAGCAACTCCTTTTGATAAATTTGTAAAAACAATATTGTTTAAATAGAGAGGAAGGAAGGTTTTTGTGATCAGCAAAAGAGTTGTTTAGGTAAAAATCAGTTATAAAATTAATACTTATGAAAACTGCAAGAATAATTTCTCTTATTGCGTCCACTTTCTACGCTTTACTCACTATTTATTTTTTGTCTTTAATTTTAAAGACTGGGTCAATTTTTGAAGATGCCTCTGTCGTGGTTTCGCCTTTTCGGTTTTATGCTTTGCTAGCTATGCCTTTTTGTCTGGTTTTAGGGGCACTATCTTTTTATTTTTATCTCAGAGATAAAGAGAGAAAAGATAAAATTGTCAAACACGCAAAAATTATAAGTTTACTTTTGTTGATTGCGCCAATAGTTTTATACTTTTTTATAAATATTATTCTACTTGTACTAAGTTTAGAATAGGAAAAGAAGACTACCATAACTTGTAAATCATTCACTTTCGTTGTATAAAAACAAAGTCGGGGTTCTTTGACTATTCCCTCCCAGGAGGGCTATTCCCTGCAAAGGGCTATTCCAAAGAAAGCGAGGTTCACTTGCGTTATCATTACGAGCTGGAATTAGGCGCTGCTAACTTCCCCGAACTCTTGCAAATAGAGGAGTTGGTGAGAACAATCCGGAGAGCAATGCTCAGGCAGCAGCACGAGTACATCAACCCTCTCGAGTTCCAATTAAACTGGTCCGCGGTCAAGGATGGAATAAGTCTTTCGTGGAGCAAGAAGCCTCCCTTATTTATTCCTGAAGCCGAACGATACAAGTTCGGAGGAGTAAAGGGAGAGATCATCGCCGCCCTGATCGTAGCGAGGTTGGAGAATTCTCTGCCTCCCAACTTCGAGAAGGCAGAGGACGAACTGACCACAGGCATGCAGAACGAAGGCAATCTCCGAATCAGGTTTAAGAAAACCTAACTTGGAAGGGACCCCGACAATCCCATCCATCGAAGCCCGATCCGAAAGGAAAGGGCTTTCGCTTCTTTTTGAAAATCTTCGAACGTTCTCTCAAGTTTGGATCAAACAAATAAAGTTTTTGCCTCTTTTGCTACCACAAAGATTTTTTAGTATACTTTGAACATGAAAAATAAAACTCGAGGCTTTGTTGTCCCACTTTTAGTTGGGATTTTAGCGGTTATTGTTGCTGGTATTAGTATATATACCTATCGTGCAGTCAAAAATGAAGAGGTAAGCAACTCAAATGATACCTTCGAAGAAGAGAAGGCAACTGTTGATATGAAAACATTTACTCAGGCCGATGGAATATATTCTTTAACATATCCCAGTGATTGGACTTACACAGAAGGTAATAACGCAGCACAATTTCGAACAACCAATGGAGAAACAATTGATGTTGGCCTAGGAGGAACTGAAGCAGATAATCTTTTAAAACATCAAAAATCTGTGAATAATGTATCGGAAGTTACTATTGGACCCAATAAGTTCTTTAAATTTACCATAACGAATTCTACTACTGGATATACTACATACATGTTGCCCATGGGAAATGCTGATGGGAAGCCCGCCTATCTTTATTTTACTATGGGAGTTTTTGCAAAAATTACTCCAGCTGAGCTCAATGCTTTCTTAGGGAGTGTTAAGGTCTATCCTTCCAAAGCGCCTGCGGTGATCAAGAAATTAGACAATACAGTTATTGATGCACGTATCACAGCTACCATGGCTGGTTTCAGGGCAAGTGCTGAAATGTATTTTGATAAGGCTCAAACTTATGTTGGGATCTGTGAAGGTACCAATGACAACGCAAAGAGTGCAGTTATTGATAAAATTTTAAAAAGTATATCGGATATGGTTTCTGCTGAAAACGCACATTGCAAAGCTTCCACAAACTTGTATATTTATTTTGCTCGTTTGCCCGGAGGAGGTATCATATGTGTCGATAATAGCGGAGCACAAATAAAATTAAGCACAGAGCCAATGGGTATGGTGTGTAAGTAAGTTTAATCGCTGTGCCAAGACCCAGGTTCGAACTGGGGACCCTTCCCTCTTCAGGGGAATGCTCTACCAACTGAGCTATCTTGGCAAAAATTTTATGGTTTGATTCTTATAAAACCGTCCTTGATTATACTAGCAATATAATCATGCCTTTTCAACTTTTTTAATTTATATTCAACGCTCCTGGCATCTTTAAGAGTTTCGTATTTTTGAGAGAAAACTAGTTTTAAATTTCCTAATCTATGTGTAGATGGAGTATAGCCATTACTGTGATGTTTCAATCTTTCTGCAATGTTAATAGTACTACCTATGTAATATTTCCCTTCTTCATTTTGTAATATGTAAACATACGCCATATATCAAAGCCGACGTTTTAGTCGGCTCCCCCGACCTTGCGTCGGGGCTGAGTCTATCTTGGCAATCCTATTTACTGTTTAAAATTTTCTAAAATACTATTGAAGTCAGTCTTCGCCCCTCCGTACACTCCATAAATTGACTCGAGGTAAGGTTTGATAAAATAAAGTGCTCCCACAGCCGAGCCTATGATAAATACCCAGTACAAAATGCTCATTACCCTCGAAATCTGCATGGAACGCTTAACAGTACGGAGCATACTGTTGTTCTCACTAACTAGCTTGTATGTTTCCTCCAATAATTTTTTATCTTCCGGATCCACTTCGAGAGTTTAACATAAGATTATCGGAAATAAAAGTTAACTCAAGGCCTTCGCGGCTTTTTCTTTTCTCGCTTTTTTTACTTCAGATTTTTTTTCCGATAATTGCTGGGCGTCCACGTCGATCAATATTTCTTTTACATTTCTAGATTCCCCCGGCCGTAGTATTAAAAATCCAGCGGCAGCAGTAATTGGTATTTTTTGTCCGTCAACTTCAATGAATTGTGAGTTTACTCTATCCCTTACCCTGTTGAAAATATTTTCTCGAATTAAGTCATCATCTAAAGTTTCATCAATTGGCATTACAACTACAACTTCGTCCGACTGGTCTCCTAGTCGGCATATATAGTCCTTAGCTTTAGTAGATCCTCGAAGCGCGTCAGCTATGGCTTTTAATGCTTTATTGCCCACGTGACGACCCAGGGAGTTTAAAGACTTCAGGTCATCCAAATCTAAAGTCATAATTACCACACCCAATAAGGGTTTATTTTCATATTGTCCTCCAGAATTTAATATACTAATTAAATCAGCAAGTTTGTGCTCTAAAAAATTGTGTTTTAGAAGGCGGGTGACGGGATCTACTTCCAACTCAGCCACTTGGTCCCTTAACTTTTCTACCTCATTCTTTTTATTAAGTAATTCTCTTTCCTGTTGTTTTGAGCGTGATTCAACTGCCTCTAATGGATCATGCTCTATTGGTTTCAGTACACGACGAAAATGTTTCTCTAAATCCATATTGCTATTTTAACACATTGTGTCCTCGGCAGGAATCGAACCTACAATTACTCCTTAGGACGGAGTCGTTATATCCATTTAACTACGAGGACAATTCTTATTCAATTTATCACAGTTTCTTTATATTTAAAATTTATTTGACAAACTCTATATATTAATTTCATATTAAATCTTATTGCTTTATTTCTAGTATCGTGTTATTCCAAAGAGTGGAGGAAAGAGTGAATAAAGCGTCTTACCCTGATGTGGAATTCCTGGTAGATCTCGCCCTCGACGCGGGAGAGATAATCCTTCGGGATTTCCGTCTTGGGATGAAGAAGGCGCACAAGAGAGACGGAACGCCTGTCACTAAGACGGATGAAGCCATAAACGAGCTTGTCATTCGCGCGTTTAGGAAAAACTATCGACACATCTCGGTTGCTGCCGAGGAAGGTAGCCGGATAGTACCTAATTCAGAGTACATCGTGTACTGTGATCCCCTCGACGGCACCGGTCCCTTCACTAAAGGCATCCCCATCATGTCCTTCGTAATCTCTCTAAACCGGGGCAATATTCCTCTGGCCGCCGTCATCTTCGATCCATTTCTGGGACGAATGTGGATAGCGAGCAAGGGACGGGGTACCTTTCTAAACGGAGTACGGACCCGGGTTTCCAACCATCAGGTTCTGCAAGGCTCCCACATGTACCTTATATGCTGGGAGGGCGTTAAAAAGTTTCGGATGGATGGAATCGCGGAGAAGCTTCGCCGCTCCGGCGTCAACTGGGTGAATATCTTCTCTAGCGGCTATTTTGGCGGCCTCATTTCTTCAGGGCAGTTCGAGGCGAGCATTTTCCCTCCAGGCCCTCTCGGATGGGAAACGCCCGCAATACAACTCATCGTAGAAGAGGCCGGCGGCGTGGCAACGGACATCGACGGCTACCCCCTCACGTACGGGCCTAAGGCCGAAATAAATGGCCACCTCATTTCTAACGGCCATCTTCACGACACGCTCCTGGGCATCATTGCTTCCTATCGGAATAGGTCATTCGAATAAGTCCCGGCTTCTCTATGAGCCGGGCATCTTTTTTAATATAACTATCTTGTATTCTTGCTTTTTTTGTGGTATTACAAAGATGGAGGCATATCCGATGAAAAGGTACAGCTACATCCTTACTCACACCTCGTGGGAAGGGCAGCAGCTGGTACAAGAACACCGGATGCTCCCCTTCGACGACGAAGAAGAACTTTGCCAACTATGGGACTTGGGACATGAGGATCCCAAGTACGGAGCTCCGGAAGAAGACCGCGACAACTATACCCCTGAAGAAGTGAAGGCTGAACTAGCCAAAGTAAGCCTATTCGCTGATACACAGGCGGACAAAATCGCAGACGAACCCCTGAGTGCCGAAGAAGTAGTCTACCGACTCGAACACGACAAGGTCGCCTTTCTAGCTCCTTACGGTGAGGGCGAAGACGCGAGAAAAAGCGTTCGCCGTTCCGTAAAAGCTGGCCTGCGACTCTTGTGTGTCGACGTAAGTAATAAGTCAGCGGCCTTGGGCAACATAGACCTGGGTAACCAGTGGAAGGAACTGGAAGAAGAGGGATACCGTCATCCGTGTCCGTCAATAGTGAGAGCAGAGATTGGGAGGCTTCTCTCTGTTCCAGCCCAGATCGACTGGGGAAACACTAGGCTGGTGGACGTGGAGCAAGTCGCGTACTCACAAATTTGTCGGGGGTTTGAATACTTCTCCGAGAGCACCAGAACAATTGTGGCCCAATCGATCGGAGAAACTCTAAACAAGCGCTTTGACCCCCACAAGACGAACCGAGCGCTCTTCATAGAAAGAAAATCGGTTCTGAATACGATCTTCAGAAGTGTGAAGGCAATAATTCGCCATGCAGCGGATCGCCCGATACACCTCGAGGAGCTGCAAACTATATCGTTCTTTAGTGACTCGCTTGTGGCCCTGAAGCTACAGGCGAGGTAGAGCATCCAGCACGGGCGGAAGCGGGAGAACCTTCTCCCCTTCCGCCGCCGCCAAACTTTTAAATATTATGATTACAGACAAAGTTATTTTATTAAACGATACCGTTATAAAATGCCTAAAGGAGAAAAATGAGAATAAAATCTTCAAGGCATTTATGGATGTCGGTATAAAAATCCTGGGCGCGGACTTTGGATTTGTGTGGCAATTTAAAACCCCGCAATCAAAAGATTTAGAACTAGTATGCAAAAGTCCCAACTTGCAGTTCACCCCTACAGCCAGGACCAAGGGCAGAAATTATACCGCTATCAAAAACCAAAAACCCATTTTTATAAATAATATAAGAAATACTCCGGATGTGAGCTATGTGGGTAAGTATTTGAAAAGCTACGCCATAATTCCGCTAGTACACCAGAAGGCTGTCCACGGGAGTATTGTGCTGTGTTTTAAAAATCTAACTAATTTTAATAAAGATAAGAAAACTTTAGGTGTTTTACTAGGAAACAGCGCTGCTCATGCTATTACTATCCATAGACTGGTAGAAGAGAAAGTTTTTCTAGAGCAAGAGAAAACAAAAATAGAATTCATGGCTAACGCTACTCACGAACTTCGTACACCGCTCGCCATAATGCGCGGCAACATAGAGCTTGCGCTAATGGAAAAGAAAAATCTAAAGGCGGCAAATTATGCCCTTAAGGCATCCATTGTAGAGATAAATATCTTGTCTGATATTTTGAAGGATTTAAGTTTACTTACATCTGGACAAGCAAAAAATATCCTTGATAAAAAAAATATTAATTTGTTAGAGCTAATAAACCAAACAGTAACACGTGTACGGGTACTAGCCGACCAAAAAAATATAACTATTCAAGTACAAGGTAAAGGAGCAATCATTGTATTAGGAGACGAGAGCTACTTGGAAGAAAAATTATTTTTAAATATTATCAAGAACGCAGTTACGTATGGAAAAGAGGGTGGCCATATTTGGGTAGAATTAAAGAAAAATAAAAATTCTGCTGTTATAGAAATAAAAGATGATGGTATAGGTATCCCGAAAGACGAATTACCGAAAATATTTGGCCGGTTTTATAGAGTGGAGAAAGCGCACGCTCACAATTCCCAAAATCATTCAGGCTTAGGACTGGCAATAGCCAAATGGGTAGCCCAAAAACACCAGGGCGACATAACCGCTAAAAGCGTAGAAGGCAAAGGCACTACTTTCACCATTACACTTCCCTTTTCTAAGTAAAAATTAAAGACCTAGAGCTTGAGCTATTTGAGGTCGATCGAAGCCTACTATTATGTCTCCGCTAATATCAATTACCGGCACACCGAGTTGGCCGCTTTTCTGCACCATTTCCTTCCTTTTCTCCATGTCGGTCGCTACATTATAATCTGTAAAATTTATGTTATTTTCTTTAAAAAAATCCTTGGCCATGTGACAGAAGTGACACGTAGGGGTTGAATATATTGTTACATCTTTTTGCATATTTTTATTATAGCATACCTGTCAAGCGACCAAAGTGTGCGGGTAGCGAGAATCGAACTCGCGTCTCAACCTTGGGAAGGTCGCATTCTACCACTAAACCATACCCGCCTTAACTTAGTTAACTTACCAGATTTATTGGCTTTCCGGCAACAAAAGCTTCAACGTTGTCTTGGCTAACTCTCAGGATTTCATCCACAGCTTCTTTGGTATAAAAAGCAATGTGGGGAGTAACTATAACATTCGGCATCTCCATAAGCATATGATCTTCTAAGAGAGTTTTATAGTCTTTTACTCGGCCGTTCTCCTCTCCCGAGGCAGATCCGATAATTTCAGCTTCCTCTTTTAGCTCTTTTTCACCCTCGAGAACGTCCAGTCCCGCACCAGCAATTCTGCCTTCTTTGAGACCGAGCACAAGTGCATCAGTATCAATTAGTTCTCCTCGGGCTGTATTTATTATGTAAACTCCTTTTTTCATCATGGCGAGATTTTCTTTATTTATGAGGTGATGGTTCTCTTTGGTATAAGGCGCATGAAGAGTCACAATATCAGCCGCAGCAAGAAGTTCGGGGAGATCTTTATATGAAATATCATTTTCTTTTGCAAAGTTTAGGTCAGGGTGAAGATCCGAAGCAATCACCTTCATGCCGAAAGTTTTTCCAATTTTCACAACATTCTTACCGATTTTGCCCGTTCCCACCACACCCAGCGTCTTGCCAAATAAATCAAAACCCTCCATCTCCGAATAATATTTAAAGCTGGCCTTCTCTCTTATCGAGTGGTTGGCACCTGAAATTTTTCTCGAAAGATTTAGGATCAAGCTGAAAGTAAATTCAGCAACGGTGTATGAACCATAAGCTGGAACATTCGAGACTGTTATACCCTTACTTCGGGCATAAGAGACATCAATATGGTCGAAACCCATAGAGCGAGTAACGATAAATTTCAAATTAGGAATTGCATCAATAACTTCTTTGCTTACTTTTGAATTAACAAAAACAGAAACCATATCTGCTTCTTTAGCCTCTTCTAGGTTAGATTCATTTATTTTTTCTTTGAAATATAGAACTTCGACACCCCCCATCAAGGTCGGTAAATTAGCTTCTTCTACCCAGCCGGCTCCAAAATACGCTATTTTCATATTTAAATCATACCTTATTTAGGTTTCTTTTTCCAGAAAAGTAATGATTGCCAAAAACTGGACGATTTACCTTTGTTTTCAGCTTCTAAGTCTTTATCTTCTACTACAACTATCACCTTCTCCCCTACTTTCCCCAAACCATAATTTTCCCTGAAAACTCTCTCCTTTCCCTCAGTGCTATTGAGCTCATTTATGTCAGCTAGTAACTTTTCTTTTTGTACTTTTAGGGCCGTGACTTTCTCTTCCGCTAATTCTTTGTTCCTGTTCGTTTCATTCAGTTGTCCCCAAAGGCGCAAAACATTCCAGCCGAAAATTACTAGGATGATAGCCAAAATCGCCAAAGCAGGCTTTGATTCTAGTACACTTCTCCAGAGCTTTTTCTGTTCAAAATTTCTCATAGTGCATAAATGTGCTATAATGACAGTATATGCTTTTCAATAAAAAACATCAAAAGAAAATACAAACAGCCTGGGCAGTAGTAACTATACTTATAATTATAAGTATGATATTGCTTTACTCTCCTATTTTTAGATTAAAATAGTTTAAGCCGACGTTTCAGTCGGCTCCCCGACCTTAAAGCGTCGGGGTTTACTCGCCAGTACGCATCATTTTGAGAAATACATCCTGCGGGATATTCACCCGTCCTCGTTCTTTCATCTTTTTCTTACCCTTTTTCTGTTTTTCGCGAAGCTTCATTTTGCGCGTGATGTCTCCCCCATACATGTGCTGAGTTACATCCTTTTTCATACCCGAAAGTGTGCGAGAAGAAATTATTCGCCCCAATGCCCGGCCCTGAATCTTTAACGTAAACATTTGTCTAGGCAAAAGAGTCGCCAATTTCTCCACAGCTTGTTCCGCTTCTTCGTTAACCCTCTTTGTAGATATAACGCGCGAGAAGGCCGGGACTACTTCATCTGCCACTAACAGGTCCAATCTAGTTACATTCGCCTCCCGCATCTCTCCTATTTCATAAGATATGGAGCCATAACCAGAGGAAGTACTCTTGAGTTCATCAAAGAAATTCCTCATAAGCTCACGGAGCGGCATCATCACAGATATGGAGGCTCTGTTGTCTCCGAAATTCTCAGTATCTCCCACTTCTCCCTCATGGTCGAATAATATTTGCATAATATTCCCAACATAATCTAGGGGACTGATGATTTTTAATTTCACCCATGGTTCATAAATAGTTTGTATGACACTATCATCTGGGAAAAAGTAAGGCGAGTAGATTTTTTCTCGTTTGCCGGACTTGAGCAATACTTCGTAAGTTATCGACGGTGTTGTTATGACCAGAGCCAAATTAAATTCTCTTTTAAGCCGTTCAGTAATTATTTCTAAATGAAGCATGCCCAAGAATCCACAACGAAAACCTTTCCCCAGGGAACCAGAGGCCTCTTCTTCATAAGAGAAGGCTGAGTCAGAAAGCTTTAATTTTCCTAAGGCAAGTTTTAATTCAGTAAAATCGTCTGCATCTTCTGGGAAAACTGAAGCCCAAACTACGGGGAGTGGCTTCATATAACCCGGGAAGGCTGGTAGCGGATTCTTAAGCATTGTAACTGTGTCACCCACCGAAGCGATACCGGGCCTTTTTATCCCGGTAACAATATAACCCGTCTCGCCAGAAGAAAGGCTGTCTTTGGCTGTCTCTTCAGGTGAAAAAGTCCCAACTTCCAGGGCGGTAAACTTTTCACCCGAAACAGAAAAAAGCAATGTATCTCCCTTTTTAACCTTTCCATCAAGTAATCGCACGAAAACTATAACTCCGCGGTGATTAGAATATTTAAAATCGAAAACCAAAGCTCGGAGTATACTCTCTCCTTTGTAAGTTTCTGTTGGCTCGGGCACGCGTTTAACAACTTCTCCAAGAAGATCTTCTACTCCTTCGCCCGTACGACCAGAAACTAATAAAATTTCGCTAGGATCGCATTTTAAAAGCTCTACAACTTCTTCTTTTACTTCGGGAACCCGCGCTAGAGGAGAATCTATTTTAGAAAGTACGGGAATAATCTTTAGTCCTCCGTCGCGAGCCATAGCGAGCGTTGTCAAAGTCTGAGCTTGTACCCCTTGCGTACTATCAACTAGAAGAATTGAACCCTCTACGGCCTTCAGCGCGCGCGAAACTTCATAAGAGAAATCTATATGGCCGGGAGTGTCGATGAGATTTAAGATATAAACCTCACCCGGCCTTTGGCCACCCTCTCCTGACAGGAGAGGGGCTGGGGGTGAGGTATAATCCATTCTAACAGGCTGCATCTTAATAGTGATACCTCTCTCCCGCTCAAGCTCCATCGAGTCGAGAACTTGATCTCGCATTTTACGCGTCTCTATGGTGTGGGTAATCTCAAGCATACGGTCAGCCAAGGTACTTTTACCGTGGTCAATGTGAGCTATGATTGAAAAATTTCTTATGTGTTTTAAATCCATCTTAAATTGTTCTTGTTATTCTAAAAATCCTCCAGTCTGATGATTCCAAAGATCAGCATAGAAGCCGCCTTTGGCTAGAAGTTCTTTGTGTGTCCCTTCCTCTACAATTTCTCCTTTATCTAGCACAATAATTCTATCCATTTTTTGAATAGTTGAAAGTCGATGAGCAATAACTATCGTAGTTTTGCCTTTCATCAACTCATTAAAGGCTTCTTGAATATATGACTCACTAATACTATCAAGCGAGCTGGTGGCTTCATCAAGCATAAGTATTGGAGAATCTTTGAGCATGGCGCGCGCGATCGCAACTCTTTGTCTTTCACCACCAGAGAGTTTCACCCCTCTTTCACCAACCAATGTGTCATACCCATGAGGTAGTTTTGAAATAAATTCATCAGCGTGAGCTTTTTTTGCTACTTCAATAATTTCTTGCTCCGTTGCATTTGGTTTACCGTAATTAATATTTTCGTTAATTGGTCGATGAAAAAGTATAGGCTCTTGTGGCACATAAGAAATCACACTTCGCAAATCATCTTGGGTAATATTTCTAATATCTTGTCCATCGATAGTAATTTCTCCTCTTGTTATGTCATTGAAACGTAATAATAGTTTTGTAATTGTGGATTTACCCGCCCCAGAATGACCCACGATGCCCACCCGCTCACCTGGTTTAATATTGAGATTAAAATTAGTTAATACTTCATCACCCATCTGATATTTAAAAAATACATCTTTAAACACAATATGTCCTTTATTTATCTTAAGGGCTTCAGGATTTTTAGGATCCAAGATGTCTGGCGTAATTTCAAATATATCAACGATTTCTTTTACATCAGAAGCTGACTTCATAAACCTAGTTAGTGCTTCGCTTAAATCCCAAAGTTTATTAAATATAAGTGTTGCGTATGTTTGAATCAGAACAACCGTTCCAGTCGAAATTTCATTATGTATCCAGAAATAAATCATTACATAAAGAAGAATGCTCTGAATAAAAAAAGTAAATACACTTTGAACGATTTGGATTTTTCCGCCGAAATACATAGCCTTCCTACTTCTAGAGGCTCCTTCGTCAGTATATTTGCCAAATGAAGCTATTTCATTTTCCCGAGCTGAAAAAAATTTTACTGCAAGAACATTACTGAAAACATCTGCCAATCGTCCACTTATTCTCGAATCTTGTTCTGCTTCAAGAAGATCGTATTTCATTTTCTGTTTGACAAAGAATGAAATCGTTACAAGATATACAATAATCAATCCAAAAAAAATAAAGCTGATAGTGGGTGATTGCCTAACCAAAACTATAAAAGCTCCAACCAAAACTATAAAAATTGATAGGAAATCAAACACAAATATACCAAACATTAGCTCAAAAGCATTTACGAAACGTTTAGATTTCGTAACCAAACTTCCGGCAAAAGTATTAGCAAAAAAAGTTTGTGAATTTTGTTCAATCTTCTGAAATGAAAAATTGCGAAGATCATGAATAACGTTAATTAAAAATTTGTAGTAAATAAATTGCCTACTTCTTGCTGTAAGCGTTACTATAATATTTAAACCAATTATAATAAAAACAAATTCAAAAAGACTATGAGATATTATCGTACGACTTATCTCAGAGCTTGAAATTGTGTCTATAATTTTTTTGAAATAGAGGGGTATGACAATAAAATCAGCAACTACCCGTATGGCAAAAAGAATAATAATACTATAAAAAGCCCCCTTGTATTTACGCATTTGGGGCCAAAAATATTTCATTATCTTCGAAAACAGCAACATTTAATGATTCTAGCAGAAAAAAGCTTATATTTCAAAGCTAAAACACCCCATGGAGGATGGTCCTTGGGCCTAGAGTTCTTCTTGAGAAGGAGCAATAACTTTGGCTCGCCAGAACTTGGTAGAGAGAGAAGTAGTTAAATCTTTCAACTGTTGATTGTCGAGTAGGTATAAAACTAAAATTGCGGCCAAAATACCGAAAATTCCAGAAATAAAACCCTGAAGGAACACTCCCCAAAAAGTAGTAGTACCAAAAATTGGAGAGAGTAAATTCAGACCAAGATAAGAAACTGCACCTAAGAAAAAAGATGCACCAAGACTCTGGAAAAAGGTCTGGGTGATGAAGGATTCACCAGACATAAAGTCTTTCCGAACAAAAAACCAATGCAAAATAAAATTAAGAATAGTACCTATTGAATAGGCGAGTGGCAACATCAGGACTTCTGTGCCTGGTATATCCTCCACCTTTAACAAAGACTCAATGAAGTAATGAAATAGTGGCCAATTTTCAAACATTCTAATAAAACTAAAAGATAGAATTATGATTAGGAGTGAACAAAGAAAATTCATTATGAATGGGCGCGTAGTATTGCCTGTAGCATAATAAGCGCGCGAGAGGAGCGTAATCATCCCCTGCGCAAGAATAGAAATCGCAAAAATCGCAAGCGAGGCTGCAACTAGTCGAGTATTATCCCACGAGAAAGAGCCTGAGCCTAAGATAACACGCACTATCTGCGCGCGAAGCACAATAAAAAGAAATATTACCGGCAGGGACCAGAAAACAATTGCCCGTGCTGTCTCTTTCAAATACTTTCCAAATTCTTCCTTCTTGCCTACTTCATAGGCTTTAGCAAGACTTGGAAAGGCAGCCACCGCATAGGAAATGCCAATAATGTTGAGCGGCACAGACTGCAAGTTAAAAGAGAAATTAAATACTGAGATGGAACCAGTTGGTAAATATGAAGCAAGCGCAATAATAGAAATAAGGGCTATGTTGTTGAAAGCTAGCCCAAGAGTACGGGGGAAAGAAATTAATACGGTTTCTTTTATTTCTTTAAAGTCAATTTTAAAAGAGAATTTGGGTACGAAGCCGGAACTCCAAGCAGCAACCACTTGTACACCAAAATGCATAAACGCACCCAGCACAACTCCGAGCGCCAGACCATAAATCCCGAATATGGGATAGAAGAATAGAACCCCGACGATAATACCAACATTATAAAATACCGGACTTAAAGAATAAATAAAAAACTTACGGAAAAGCTGGGTCACCGTACCGAAAAGATTTGAGAGTCCCATGAGTATTGGCGAGAGAAGCATTATACGAGACAAAGTTACTACCTGACTTTGATGTATAGGGTCGAAACCCGGAGCAATGAAATGAACCAACAAAGGCATAATGATAAATGCAGCAAAAGCCACTAAAACTATCAAACTGAAAAAAACAGTAAATATATCATTGAGATATTTGTGTGCTTTTGGCGTAACTTTCTCATCATCCATTCTGGCCACTAAGAATGGAATAATTACTGTAATCGAAGCGAGAGAAGCTACGCAGATAAAAATAAGATCAGGTACTCGAAAAGCTGCATAATAAGTATCCAGTGTTGCCCCCGGTCCTATAAAGTGCGCAATAGACCGGTCACGGAAAAGCGCCAAGATCTGAGAAAGCAAGGTAAAGGATCCCAAGAAAAGGGCAGCCTGAGTGATACTCCCGGACTCTTTAGTAAAAATGCGCAGTATCTTCTCCATTCTTATTCCGTAGTGGTAGAGTTGGAAGAAGTGGAAGTGGGATTTTTGAGAGAGTTAACGTACTCTATCAAGCTTTTCTCTGTGGGGGCCAGACTTAGAGCTTTTTCTGCGTAAGATAGTGCTTCCGTATTGTTCCCCTCTCTTTTCGCTATTTGAGAGAGGGTGATAAGGGCATCAATATAGTCAGGCTTAAGAGAAATAGCTAAAGTAGCATACTCTTTGGCATCTTTTAATTTTCCGTCAGCTAAAAGAGAGGTGGCAACCGCTAACTTGAGTCCAGGATTTAACGGATTTAACTTTGAGGCATTTTGATAAGCCACTACCGCATTCCCATAAGCGTCCTTCACCCCAATGGAACCTAGTGCCTGATACACATCACCTAAGAGTTGAGAGTTTAGATAATTAGAAGGATACGCGGCTACGGCCAATTGAGCACCGTTAACTGTTTGATCTACAGTATTTTGCAGACTAGCTTTATCTTGTTCCGATAAATTAGTACCTTTGGTGGCCAGAGAATTCAATTTGAGAAGATAGATCTGGGAATAAGTTCGCAGATACAGATCGTTGGAGTGTAGTGCCAAAGCTTTCGCAATATTTTGCTCAGCGACAGGTATATCGGTAGCCATTAGTGCTTTTCTAAAATAAGAAACTGAAGCAAATTTCTCAATATATTTTATGGAGACTCCTAGAGCAAAAATCACTATAATAATTAAACCTAAAATAGAAAAGAAGCTTTTGCGATGATCACTAAGAAAAGCTATGGAGATTTCTCTTTTCCCATTCGTCGCGGCCAGGCCGATAAAAACACCGGTAAAGGCAAAGGCGAGTAGAAATATTACTGCTCCGGAAAAATAAAGGAAGGCAGATACGAATAAATAAAGAGAGAGGACAAAAAATGCCATCATTTCCCAATTCACCTTATTTTTGATACTTGAAAAAACAGATCGCAGACCAAAATACAAAAACAGTACAAAGAAAGTTAGCCAAGAAAGAAGTCCTAATGCTCCCGTGGTGGCCATTAGTGTAGGCAGCAAACCAGAGCCTGTATCAAAGTAAACCCTCCAGAATTGTGTGTTATTGATCGAAGCGGGCTTATACATTGACCAAGCTTCACCGAATCTATTGGGCCCTATTCCTAATATAGGATGGTTTTTAAGAACATTCCAAGTAACGGAAGTAGTTGCTCCCAAAGAAGGGCCAATTTCTGTATTACCGACTTCTAAACGATCAGCAATAAAGCTCCCCACAAACTGCCCTCCCATGAAAAACAAAAGCGAAATAATGACTACCGCAAAAGAAATAACTGGAAAATATTTAACTCTCCCCTTTTCTTCCTCGAAACTCACAGACAATTTGTAAACAAAAATTATCAAACTTGAAATTCCGAGAAGTATCCACACTAAAGAAAAATTCACAGCGGCGGCAAGAAGAATAGAAAGGAGAACAAATACTTGAAGCACAATCTTCTCTACCTTAGAAACTGAGAAAAATTCAATAACTAAAAGAAACATGAGGCAAGCAAATCCGGCAAAGAGTCCTAGGGCATTCCAAGATCCTAAAATGTTTGCTGTTTTCCCAGAAAGAATCCCTAGAGATAAAATGTTTGGTAAAAATAAATGAGCACTTTGGAAAAGTAACACTAGTCCCGACGATAGAATTGTCCCCAACAAAATTATTTTAGCTTGTTCGGGATTGCGAAAAACGAGACTACACAAAAACATTAAAACAAAAGCGGAAAAGATAAACCAGAAACTACTTACATCAAACAAACTTCCAAATAATGATACAGTCGTATTTGCAGACAAGAGAGCTGAAAGAAGAGTGACTAGGATTACACCTATGCCAGAGAGCAACAACCAAGACTTTGGTAAGACTATTTTCCCGTCCGAAAAACGAGCAATTGCCCAGAAAATTAACGAAGCTGCTAGCCCTACAACCAGAAGAAGTCCTTTCGAGGTTTCTACAGCAAAACTTGTGAAAGGAAGACAGAAGATTGGCAATAAAACAACTACTAAGAATAATGACAAGAAAGAAAGCCTCTCAAATATGTTTGCGCGCATATAGTAATTGTACTCAAATATAATTACAAAACAATGTTGATAAGTCGATTTTTGACATAAATAACTTTCTTGGGTTCCTTGCCCATCAAGTGTCGCTGAACTGCCTCGGTAGCCAAAGCTGCTCTTTTAATATCTTCTAGAGGAGAGTCAGCCTCTATCATTAGTTCGCCTCGTAATTTGCCATTGATTTGGATAACAATTTTTACTTCCCCCTCCTCCAGAAGCCTTTCCTCCCATTTAGGCCATGGGGAATTCGCGATTGATTTCTTTTCTCCCAACCTACTCCACAATTCTTCAGCCACATGTGGGGCAAACGGTGAAAGAATCTTAAGAAACTTTTTAAAATCTTCTTTGGAAACTTTCTCTGCCTTATCCATCTCTGTGGCCAAGATCATCATCGTAGAAATTGAGGTATTAAAATTCATACTTTCAATATCTTCTGAAACTTTTTTGATAGTTTTATTTAGGAGCTTATCAAGCGGTGGGGAGCCTGGATGCTTCTCTGAACGGTTGACGTTGCGAAGCAGGAAATCCTGAGGGGAAGCATCAGGCGAAACTATTCTCTCCCCTATTCTCCAAACTTTCTCAATAAATCTTCGAGGGCCGATCAGTCCATCATTACTCCAAGATACCGCTTGATCAAATGGACCCATGAACATTTCATAAAGTCGTACCGTGTCAGCCCCATAAACTTTAATCAAATCTTCTGGATCTATCCCATTACCTTTTGACTTAGAAAACTTGGTTCCATCATCCGCAAGTATAAGGCCATGGGAAGTTCGTTTGGCATATGGTTCGCTTGTGGGCACCAATTTCAGATCGTATAAAAACTTATGCCAGAATCTGGAATATAGAAGATGCAGTGTAGTGTGTTCCATTCCTCCGTTGTACCAGTCTATCCCGTTTCCCATCCAATATTTTAGATTCTTTTTTGAAGCAAATTCTTTTTTGTTTTTAGGATCAACATAGCGCAAGAAATACCATGAACTTCCGGCCCAGTTGGGCATTGTATCTGTTTCTCGTCTTGCTTTGCCTTTGCAATTGGGGCATTTTACATTCACCCATTTAGTAATATTGGCAAGCGGAGACTCGCCACTATCTGTGGGCTGATAATTTTTAACTTTTGGCAGCTCTATGGGCAAATCTTTCTCCGGCACCGGAACCGTGCCACATTTGTCACAAAAGATTACCGGTATCGGCTCGCCCCAATACCGCTGACGCGAGAATACCCAGTCCCGAAGTTTGTATTTCGTAACTATTCTAGCTGACGCCTTTTGAATAATTTTAGGCCGGGCTTCTTCTGAAGTTAATCCATCAAATTCTCCCGAATTTATTAATACACCCTCTCCGGTGTAAGCAAAACCTCCTTTCTGGTAATATTCCCAAATCATTTTCTGGTCTTGTGTGCTTAGAGTTTCTGAAACTTTTTCATAAGGAATCCATTTCATCTCGTGGGAATCTTTAGTAAAATATTGATCTTCAATAATTTCCGTTTTTTCTTCGTCAACTAAATCAAAGACTAAAGTACTGACTTTTATTCTTCTATTTACATCTTTATGCGCCGCGAAAAAATTAGCTTGAACCACAAATGGGATCTTCTCTAAAAATTTCACGTTCGTATAACCTGTTTCTTCTTTTATCTCTCTCGTAGCCGCTTGTATTTCATTTTCGCCTGATTCAACTCCCCCTATTATAAAATTTCGTGGATTTGTTCCTTCCCATTTCTCACCTTTTAAGAATTGTATTAAAATCTCTTTTTTGGCTGGATTTCTTAATATGACGTGAACGGTTTCTCTTTCGGTATTTTCTTTGCCTTCTCTGGGAGGATTATCCTTATCCACCAAGTTCGGCATGAGCGTCTGCCTCATTGGCAAATTATATTTCTTAGCAAAAATAAAATCTCTATCGTCATGGATATCGGCAAACACAGCGCCTGTGCCGTAATGCGCCAGAACAAAATCGGCAATCCATACTGGAATCTCTTCCCCATTTATTGGGTTAATAGCTTTAACGCCCTTAATTTCTACACCTGTCTTTTCTTTTTCTTCGGCTGTGCGCTCAATTTCCGTTTTCTTCTTTGCCAAGGAAACATATTTTATTAATTCTTCCCGGTTATCTACCACCCCCATATGATTATCGTCTAATGCAAGAGTTACCCAGAGATGCTCAGGAGAAAGAATGAGCGCGAAGGCTCCAAAAAGCGTATCTGCTCTAGTTGTGAAAACAGGAATACTTCCGGGTTTTTGGCCATGGGAGAAAACTATTTTAAAATCAATTTCTGCGCCTTCGCTTTTCCCGATCCAATTACGTTGCTGGATTTTTATTTTGGGCAAATAATTTACTGTATCTAAATCTTTATCCAATCGGTCAGCATATTTCGTTATGGCGAGCATCCATTGCTCCTTTTCTCTCTTCTCGACTTTTGTTCCACAGCGTTCGCACTCTCCACCTACAACTTCTTCGTTGGCCAAGCCTATTTTATCTTTCGGACACCAGTTAATTTCCGTCTTCGCCTTGTAAGCCAAACCTTTTTTATAAAATTGCAGGAATATCCACTGCGTCCATTTGTAATATTTTGGATCAGTAGTATTAACTTCTCGCGACCAATCGAAGGAAAATCCGAGCGCCTTAAGCTGACGACGGAAAGTGTTTGTATTTTGTTTAGTAACTTTTATCGGATGAATACCGGTCTTGATTGCATAATTCTCCGTAGGTAGACCAAACGCGTCCCAGCCTATTGGGTAGAGAACATTGTAGCCCTCCATCTGGCGTTTGCGAGAAATAATATCCATGGCGGTATTGGAACGAATGTGACCCACATGTAGCCCAGAACCGGAAGGATAGGGAAATTCAATTAGACCATAGAATTTAGGTTTCTTAGACTCTGTAGCATTAAATATTTTTTTTGATTCCCAATAACGCTGCCACTTTTTTTCAATTTTCTTATGGTCGTATACCTTCATTCCCCCAATAATACCGAAAACAGGCCTTATTTGCAAAGATTTTACCTTAACTGCATAGGTAAAGGTTTGAAAAAATCATTTTGTACTAGAGGTAGGGTTTGTTTAAAACAATAATGGCCTGCCGGATGCATCCACATTCCCCCACCGTAGGGATCATATATAGTCAATACTGAATTTTTTTCGTCTGAGGCTTTGTTAAACTGCGCACAAAGTTCATAAGTTTTTTCACTCGTTTTTTTATATTCATACGGTTGCTGCGTCTCTCTGTCTAATAAGGTAGGATAGTAATCTCCTCTATCAAACATTTCTTTGAGTGTATCTTTTATCACTCCTTGATCTGTGTAATATCTGGTCACCTGATTGTTGATATTTTGCAAATCACTTACTTTCTGTTCATCGTATTTGATAAGTCTCTGGGCACGCGGCGAACCCAATACAACAAAGCCCCAAACTATGGAACCGACGATAATAACCAATGCAACTACTCGATAAATTTTGCGTGAAGTAGCTGTAAGCTTCCCTAGAACATCGGACAAATAGTAACTGAATATGCCGAAAGCTATAATTAATAGAACCAAAACTTTAAGCAAGAAACCCGTAGTCAATTCTTGCCCGTCTAGAAAATAATAAAGGATGGTTACGAGATCTCCTGCAATAAGAAGTCCGGAGAGAAACAAAGTAATAAAAGAAAGCCACTTATGAACTCCAGAATTTTGCTTCTCGGGATTCATTTTGTAGTCCTTTTCTAATAACCACATCAAAACTATAAAAATTGGAAAAGTAATAATAATAGTCGCGACAGGCCAACTAATAGAGCGGCTACCCATGTAGTCGTACCCTTCCACGATCTTGGGGTACGCTTTGTTTATTACAGTAAAAAGTAAATTTATAAGACTATATACTAAAGTATATAAAGCAACTATCGCCCCCATATTAATAAAAAAGTCTTTTGCACTAGCCCTAGTTGGTTGTGTTTCCATATGATATATTATATCATATAAACAATGGTTGAAAAGCGGTAAATTCAGAATACCTTTAGAAATTAAGGATCAATCATATGAATAAGAAGCTTGAGGAGCTGTCTAAAAAATTGACACATTGGGTTGGTTCAACAACTTCTTTAATAGTTCACACTATTTTCTTTGTAATTATATTCGGTTTACACTTTTGGGGAGTTTCTACGGAAGATATTCTCCTTATTCTAACGACTCTGGTCTCTCTCGAAGCTATATATCTGTCAATCTTTATCCAAATGACAGTAAATAAACAAGGGCGAAGATTAAAACAGGTTTCCCAAGATATTGAAGAAATTCAGGAAGACGTCGAGGAGATTCAGGAAGACGTTGGAGAAATCCAGGAAGGAGTTGAAGAGATTCAGGAAGACGTAGCGCTTGATGAAAACGGAGTAGAAATTTCTTCAGAAAAAAAAGAAGGGAATAATCCTATTTAGCAGCATTGGTCCACACAGCACTATTGGCGAGCGAGATGGCTCGCTTTTTTGTTTTTTCTAATACGCACAGCTCGCCCACTTCAATGTTTCCTGAAAAATCCTTAAGTGCGTCTTCTAGTGCATACCCGAGCGCAAGGGACGAAGAATCTGTGGCATACGACGTAAGAATTACAAAAAGTGGTTTGTCGCTTAAAACTTTTTTTACTTGTTCTAGAAGTTTCGGCAGCATTTCTTCTATTTTCCAAACTTCGCCTTTTGGTCCTCGGCCGTGCTTCGGCGGGTCCATGATGACTGCATCATACTTGTTTCCCCTCTTTGCTTCGCGTTCTAAAAACTTAATGACATCATCTTCTATGATTCGCATTGGTGCTTCGGCTAACTTCTCATTCATTTTTTGATTTTCTTTCGCCCAAGCTAAGCTTTGCTTTGAAGCATCCACGTGCGTCACTTCGGCACCCGCACGAAGCGCAAAGAGACTAGCCACGCCAGTGTAGCCAAACAAATTAAGAAATTTCCAGCCAGAGGCTGGTCCGCCTTGGGCGGAAATTTTGCGTTCTATAAAATCCCAGTGGCTGGCTTGCTCTGGGAAAAAACCTAGATGCCTAAAGGGGGTCGGCGCTGCCAGAAATTTAATTCCCCGGTACTCCATCTCCCACTTTTTATTGAGGGTAGCCCTCGATAATTTCCACCCAGCTTTTGCCCCTTCTTTTGAACTCCAGAATTTTCCATCTGCATTTTCCCATTCATCTTTAGGTAAAGTCTTGGGCCACACCGCATCTTCATACGGCCGCACGAAAGTATATTTTCCAAACCTCTCTAGTTTCTCTCCATCACCTGTGTCTAAGAGTTCATAGTCGCCCTTTTCAGCACTGTAGAAAATTTTAATCTTGGGTGTGTCTTGTGTCATATAATTTTGCTCCCCGTCATTTCTTTCGGTACGGGAAGATTTAAAATGTTTAAAACTGTGGGAGCAATATCTATGAGTGAACCCATAGGATTTTCTCTGTACAGATGTCCCAAAGCTTTATCACTCGCTTCTTTGAATACATCACTCACGAACACGACGAGGACATTCGAGGTTGAATGTTGCGTGTCGGGCTTGTGAGTGGCTGGATCAATCATCTCTTCTGAATTTCCATGGTCGGCAGTAATTATTATTGTTGTTTTAGATAGATCCGTAGCCTTTACTATTTTCTCTATGGATTTGTCTACAATACCCAGAGCTTTCTCCACTGCTGGAATATTGCCTGTGTGGGCAATCATGTCGCTATTAGCAAAGTTTACTACCATCAGTGGATAGGGTTCATGAATATATTTGAGCACGTGTTCAGTAATTTTCGGCGCAGACATTTCAGGATGTTTCAAATAATCATTCCCCATGAGTGTCCTCGAGGGTACGATCAATCTATCTTCCTTGGGATATGGACCAATTTTACCCCCGTTAAAAAAGTTCGTGACGTGAGCCTCCTTCTCACCCTCGGCAATGCGCATCTGGGTTAATCCTTTTTTGCTTATAACTTCTCCGAGAGTGTTCTCTAATTTATCCGGCGGGTACGCCACCAACACGGGAAAGCTGTCATGATAATTAGTCATGGTTGCTACTGCCAAGTTTTTCAGCACCTTACCTCTCTCAAAATCTTTAAATTTCTCAAAAACGAAAGGCGCTACTAGCTGCCGCATGCGGTCGTTTCTGAAATTAAAGAAAATAATTCCGTCGCCATCTTCTATTTTTACATTTTCATCCTCCAGATGTGCTGGGACTATAGCTGCGTCTTCTACCCCTTTTTTGTAAGACTCTTTTATGTAACTCTCTGCACTTTCGTATTTTTCCCCCTTCCCATGCACCATAGCGTCCCAGGCAGTCTTAATGAGTGGCCAATTTTTTACGCGATCCATGGCAAAGTTTCGTCCACCAATTGTAGCTATTTTTGCCCCTGCACCGTCGAGTGATTCATTTATTCTTTTCAAACTTTTTATCGCTTCTTCCGGGCCACTATCTTCTCCGTCAGTGATCATATGCACACAAACGTTCGAGAATTTTTCTTTTTTAAAAAAGTCGAGCAGGCCTATCAAATGTCCTTCGTGTGAATGAATTCCGCCCGGACTCACGCAACCTATTAAATGCACTTTGGAATTATTCTCTTTATTTTTTTTGACATGCTCTAGGACTTTTACAAATGCTTCATTTTTGAAAAACTTTTTATTTCTTATCTCTGCGTTTACCCGAGCAAGCGCTTGGACCACTACGCGGCCAGTACCCATGGCTCCGTGCCCCACCTCACTGTTACCATATGTGCCCCACTCAAGTCCTACCACTAAGCCAGAAGCTACCAAGCTTCCTGACTTGTATTCTCTAATCAAACTATTAAGATACGGCATATTTTCATCAGTAACGGGGTTCCCTGCACTCTTTGCCGCCAGGCCAAAACCGTCGAGAACTATAAGAATGACTTTCTCGATATCACTTTTCTGCATTAACTTATTATACCTTAAGCTCCTTACCGATCCAGCCCCGCTTTGTATAAATTGGAATTTCCTTCTGCCTCATTGGAGAAACATAAGAAGGAGTGACGGCTTTAAGTACATACTTTCCTTCGGGTGTGAGCAGGAAGTAACGGCCCTTCTCGTCGGAAACGGTGAAGTTCACACGTTCACCTCCTTGGTTGTGAAGAGCAATGAAACCAAAGGACATAGATTCGTTGGTGCTTGCGTCTTTAGTAAGACCAAAGGGTTTCAAGGCAAAGCCGGTTTTACGAAGAATGTAGGATACTAAGATTATTCCCAAGATAGCCAAGTTCGCGCCGCTAGGCCTGAGAACAAAATTTACAATACCGAGAGTAGAACCAAGAACGAAAAGTACGTTGGCTGTACCAGCTAGAACGTTGTTGAGTTTTATTCCACTACCACCGAGGTAGAAATTTGATTGAGTAGATTTTCCTACTGGATCCATGGGCAAATCATAATTAGTGAGGCTAAGCGAGGTATTGATCGGGCCCCCTTTGTAAATGTTCGGATACACGACTTGTTCGGCAATTGACGGATTGGCCTCGGATGGGAAAGTGTAATCTTTTTGATATGCTTCTAGTCGAAGAGATGGATCTGTGGCAAATTGCTCACCGATTATAAATCCATAGCGACCATTCTGGTCTGCCACTGTGGACTGAAGTTTTCTGGATTCACTATTTAAAATTTCTACTCGAGCAAAAGGCAGCGGCCTCTTAGTGCGAGAGTCATACACTGTCCCCCAGCGGCGCGTATCTTTTTTCAAACTCAAGAACTGACCGAGAACCGAGAGCAGATATAGAGGGTAGTTGGCAAGAGGAATTCCTCCGGCCACCCCGCCGAGGAGACTCAGGACCGAAATTACTACAGGGACAGTAACCGCAACATTTTCCAGAGCTTTCACTGCTGGTTTTTCGGTAACAGTCAAAATTGCTTCGCGGGTATTCTTTGCTACCCCGACAATTTCTTTTTCTAAGTTATTAAATGAGGCACCAGAATTATTTTCTTCTCCATTGTCCTCGCTCACAGTACCTTCCCCGCTTCCTGACCCAGCGCCAGTACCCGTGCTTCCGATACCTCCTGGTGGAACCGTGCCGTCACCTGAAGGACTGCCATCATTTGCTGGAGGAGTGGAAGGAGGAGTCCCTGGCGGAGAGGTGGGGCCAGGTGGCGTAGAAGGCGGAGTTACAGGAGGTACGGGAGGTACTTGAGGCGTAGGAGGAAAAGTGGGCGGCACGCTAGGGGGAATCTGGATACATGGCAGCGCATGTGCTGCAGAATAAATATTATTTAAAAAGGAGAGCGTACCACCAGATATCACACCACTTCTACTATTATTGCCTATATTTTCTACATTAGCTTTTTGGAATTTAATAACTGCGTCTCGAGTTAAATCTCCAAAGAAAGTAGTTTCATTTCCGGGTGAACCTGGGCCGCTTGGAGTGATAATAAAACCATTTTGGTTTAAGAAAATCTGCAGAGCTCGTACGTCTTCACCGGTGCTATTTTTATTAAGAGTTCTGGTAAATAACGCAGTGGTTGAAGTAAATGTTTGCGAAAGCGCGGCATCACAAGTAGTCTCACCCCCACCTCCTGCCCCCGGAGTTCCACCTGGGCTACCTCCACCCCCTCCTCCACTTCCACTGCTACCACCCGAACTACAGGAATTAGTGGTAAAAGTTTTATCTTCTCCGTTATCAGTACCTATGGAATTTGTAGCATAAGCTCTAAAGTGATAAGTCTTGTTACATGCTAAACCTAAAATATCAGCAGAAAATGTACCAACGCCATAAGAACCAGAATTTTGGATTATGTTTGTTCCATAACTATCAGTTAGTCCCCAGTTGAAACCTCTTTCTGTAGCATTTCTTCCGCCCGTATGAGTTATAGTACCGTTTAAACTTGCTCCGTTTCTGCCTACAGAATCGGCAGGATTAGTGGTGACCGCAGGAGCGACTGGCGAGAAAGCAATCGCGTCCATGTATAGGAGATCGGCATTGTTGCCAGCAGAAGCTATCGTACTATTATCTAAATCAACTATAAGGAGGTCGGCAGGTAAAGAACCAAAATTGAATCGCATAGTATACAAAAAGCCAATGTCGTTAAAAGCTGCAGCAGGGATCCCATAACCGTTACCAGAAGGATTAGATAGGTCCGGATTTGTTATTAAAGTTCCTGTGTCGGCATTTATCCTAGAATAAGCCTCATCATCCTCTGAGAAAAGATAAAGATTGTCACTGTTGTCAAAGGCAATCCCAAGACTAGAGGTGCCAAATACTGAATCACTTACTTTCGTAGCCAAACAATTAGTGTCTCCGCCGCCATTGCAAGAAGTAAGATCTATTGTATAAAGTTTTCCATCGTTGGCAGAATTACCGTATAAAGTTCCGTCCGATCGGAATGAAATATCTGGCATTGGACCTCTAGTGGTATTGCCAGAATCTTTTATAACTCCTAACCAAGTACCTGCCCCAGTGGTGGTGTTAATCCTTATTAAACTTTTGGAGTGAGTGGGATCATTACCACCAGTAGTACCATATAAAATTCCTGATGTTGGGTCAAAGGCCATTCCGGTTACATAATATCCTACCGCGCCAATGGTAGTTAGTATCGATCCTGTTTGGGAATCTAGGGTGTAGAGATTGGGCGGGTCAGGGTTCTGGCCGTTACCATCGATTCCATAAAGAGTTGCAGTAGAAGTAGCGCAATTTTCTCCAGTAGTAAATGTTGCGTCGTCGCCATAATCAGTCCCTCCGCTGTTAGTTGCAAAAGCACGATAATGATAAATGCTTCCACAACTTAGTGTTGGGGTTAATAAGGAATAATCAGTAGGTAGACTATAGTCGGATAATTCTATCGAGCTTCCATAACCTGTTGTAAGTCCATATTCAAAACCTAAAGTTGGACTCTCATCCCCCGTGTCGGCCAGTGTACCCAGCAAAGCAATCACCGAAGAATTGTTAACAACCGTGTGTGAGCCTGTGCTAACAGATGGCACAGAAGCCGCACACTCTGTTACTGCTCCTCCTTCAGTTCCGTTGTCAGTGGCAGTCGAAGCATAACAAACATCGCCGTCCACGTTTCCGCTATTAGTAGTAGAATCAAAAAAACTAGCATTCGTAGCAATGTCGCCACTCGCGTTATTTAAACTAACATCGTAGAAAAATGCACTACCTCCAATTGTCGCCCCATTAAAACTAAAATCATGGAAAGTCGCACTTCCTACCACTGACCCTGTAAGATACGTGCGGCTGCTATTATAAAAAATAGCATCGCCCAAAATACTACCATTATTGAAAGAAAAATCGTTAAATATTGCATCACCTGTAACTGTACCAAAGTTTGCACCACTACCATTAAATACTGCATCACCAGGTAAAGTACCCCCACCAAATACTATACCGCTATTAAAAATAAAATGAGTTAAAGTAATATTGTCCCCTCCTTTAGCCGTACCTTGTACAGTACCCCACGCTGTGGACAAGGTTAGGGTGCCGCCAGATCCTGCAGTGAATGTTGCATCCCCTGTTACAGTGCCGGTATTGAAACTGGAGTCTGTAAAAGTAGCATCTCCACTAACTGTACCCGCGTTTAAACTCAAGTCTTGGAAAGTCACATCGCCGGAGAGTGTAGATTGAAAATTGTAACTTGTTTCGGTAAAAATGTATGTAGTGATAGGGTTACCATCAACATCTTTTATTGCTCCACTTATGTCTCCCCACGCCTGGATACCGGAGAGTGTGATGCTACCACCAGAAGCCTCATTAAAAGTTACATCCCCGGTGATTGCTGCCTGATTGAATGAATCATCGTTAAATGTTACATCGCCATAAATGTGATCACCGTTTACGGCATTATCATTAAATACAGCATCCCCATGCATATCAGCTCCACCAATTACGGAGGTATCATTCATGGTGAGACCGGCCGTCACTGTGAATGAAACATCAATTATGGTACTTTCTCCATTTAAAGTAACTGTATTTACAGAGATAGCTCCGCCACTGTTAGAAATCACATTTCCTTCAATAATTACATCATCCACACCGCCGGGCAAAATTCCGGCCGCTACACTAAACTGATCATCTGTCCACCAATTACCTACCTCATTCCAATCGTTGTTTACGCCCGTGTGAAAATATAAAACCGAAGCCCTAACTGAAGAAATATGAAAGGCAAAAAAGCTAAGCGAGGTAATCAAAAGCACGAGGGTAAGGACGACCTTTTTCATATTTGATACATAAATTATATCAAATTAGAAATTCAATTACATCCCCATCTTGCACTATATATTCCTTCCCTTCGGTGCGAACCCATCCCCGCTCTCGGGCCTTGGCAAAAGATCCCGCTTCCATAAGCTGGTCATAGGACACTACTTCTGCCCGTATAAATTTATCTTTGAAATCATTGTGAATTGCTCGGCCGGCCTCTGGCGCCGTAGAGCCTCGCTTTGTAGTCCAAGCTCGTGTTTCATCTTCTCCAGTAGTGAGAAAAGTAATTAAGCCAAGCAGGTCGTAGCCAGCTTTGATTAAATTATCCAACCCTTTACCAAATACGGGGTCAACTTCGATATACGGGCCCGGTAACTTACTCACGAATTCTTCTTTCTTCATATTTGGTGCTGCCTCAGAAATATTTAACACATACAGAGTCGGCTTTTTTATTCCCGCTTGTTCAAGTTCGAAATTTATAACCTCAATATCAAATATTGGATCAATTTTATTGTGCACGTGGATGGTATTTGCATCTTCGAAAATTCGCACCACTTCGATGATCGCATCCACTTCTCGGATGTGGGAGAGAAATTTATTCCCGAGCCCCGCACCTTCTGACGCACCTTTCACCAGCCCTGCAATGTCCACGAACTCTACCACGGCTGGAATCTTTTTCTTCGACTTACTCATCTCGGCCAAACGGTCTACCCGCTCGTCCGGCACGGGCACAATCCCCACTGACGGATCAATCGTACAGAAAGGATAATTCTCCGCCGGCACGCCCTTCTTGGTAAGAGCATTAAAAAGCGTGGACTTCCCCACGTTCGGTAACCCAACAATCCCGATTTTCAGAGACATGCGAAAATATTAGCAGAAAAAACTTCTAAAGTCATTTAGTATGCGGGACCTTGATAGGCAACAACACACTCACGAGAATGCCTTTATCTTTTTGATTTACAGCGCTAACTTCCCCTCCGTGTAGTTCGGCAACCCATTTCACAATAGAAAGTCCTAAGCCTACGCCGCTCCCCGTATGCGACTTGTCTCCTCGATAAAATCTATCGAATATGTGCGGTAAGTCCTCTTTCGATATTCCTATGCCATCGTCTACCACATCTATTTTAATAAATATTTTTGATTTTGTGGCAGAAATATTGATATTCCCCTCCTTAACCCCATAGATAATCGCATTATCAATAAGATTTAAAAACATTTTTTCCAGGTATTTTCTATCCCCCGTCATGACAATGTTCGACATCGGCTGGATAGTTATGTGTATATTCTTTTTAAATGCGATAACCTTACATCGCTCGACAACCGCCTTAATTAGCGCCCGAAGATCTATTTTTTCATAATAAATTCTTCTTTCCAAGTCCCAAGCCTTGGAAGTAATAAGCCCAATGTCGGAAAGAATTTCAGACAAACGCCCTACTTCGTGATTGATTGAACGCAGGGCATTTTTTGATTCACCAGCATAACGCCCACCAGCTTTTTTCATCATAGAGAGATCGACATTGCCTTTTATGATAGCAAGCGGCGTACGAAACTCGTGGGCGGTGTTAGCAATTGACTCCACTCTTAACCTTTCTTCCTCAAGGAGTCTTTTCGCATCTTTAATTCCTTCAATCTTTTTTCGTTCAGTAATATCACGGATGTTGCATTGAATTACGAGAGTCCCTCCCGCTATGTATGAATTACTCACAAACTCTACATCTACAAAATGTCCCTCTTTAGTTTCGAGTGGTAAATCTTCATAACGCACATAACCATCTTTTTGTAATATCTTAAATGCGTCCCGAGCCGCCTTCATGTTCTTAAAAGCTCCAAGTTCCCATAGTTTTTTATTTAAAAATTCAGCTTTAGAATAACCCAACAATTTAATCAAGAAAGGATTCACATCCCTGATTTGACCAGTTATTGAATCGAGAATTAGTATCCCATCATGCGCACTCTCAAAGAGCCGCCGGTATCTAATTTCAGATTCTTCTAGTCGAGTTCGTATATCCTGTTCCTTTTTTAATGAATTTTTAATATATAATTAATATACACCCTACATAGAAGGTTGTAAAGACCCTGGATTTTAGCCCAAAAAAGCATTATTTAGGCAGCTTTGCTTATCTCCCAAATTTCTTGCCCGACGTGCTTTTGAATATTTTCTAAATCGGCCAAAAGCTGGGCTTCTTTTTGTTTTTCTTCTAGAGATAGAGCTACACCCATTTTTACTTTGCTTATTACGGCAAGTTCGGCTTCGATGTCACGCTTGAGCACGGCAAAGCCTCTTCGGATAGATTCTTCGGCGTCTCTGATATTCTTGGTGAGCTCTTTGTGTTTCTTCTTGCCATGATAGTAGTGATAAAAAGTATACGAAAGAAGCCCAAAGATCAGCAGTGTGAGCAAAATTATTATGAACAAGTAAATAGTTTCGTAGCTCAGTCGTCCGCCACCGAACTGTACTGCCGTGCGAGAAACAGTCATTTCCACCTGCGGCCCCGGAGGAGATAGTTCTTCGCCGATTTTGCCTTGTGCCCAGAGCAGATAATTGCCAGGTGATAAGAAATTGGTATGTCGGTAGAACCAGTCACCTTTATTGTCGGACTCTATATATTGGCTGAAAGTCTCACCGGTTTTTAAATTTTGAAGGTAAATGAGTACTTGCTCGTTAGCAAAGTCGGTTTTGCCGCCAGCATAAAATATTTCCTCGTTTGATATATTTTTTGATACATTAGTTATGAGAGGTGGCGCAATCTGGGCCGTCTGCGCATTCACCACTTGGACATCCGATGTCCAAGTGAGTAGCGAAGAGAATATTAAGAAGAGAATCAAGGCTGCTCCCCCATACTTCTGCCTGTATTTCTTTAATTCCTCTAATTGTTTGATAACATTCTCCGGCAATTCTTTATCTGCGTGGGCTTTGTGTATAGAATGCCTCCATTTTCGCACTTGATAGGCGGCATACAGAAGTCCGAGCAAGATAACAATTCCTATACCCCATACCCATCTCCAAGGGATAACAAAATTGAAAATTTTTATACCCGTACCACCAATAAAGGAGAAGAATGGCGTAACAATTTTTAGATTTTCAGTAACTTCTTGATAATTCCCGGCTTTATCATAAGCCCGAACGATTACATCATAACTACCTAGATCCAACGTTCCGGGCACATATGGACTTACTGCTTCAATGAAAAATCTATCCGCCTCTTCGTTAGTTCCAGGAACAGATAGCGGCACAATTTTAAGATCATAGTGATCGATACCAGAGAGAGCGTCGGTAGTTAGAAACTGTATCACCGGCTGGTGGCTCGTGGTCCGTGAACCCGGCGCAATGTCGATTTTAAATTCTGATGGCGGGGTGGCATCAATTTTGATAGCAAAGTGGGTAGTCCCGCCCCAGACCCCAGCGCGGAGAGACTTTACATGGAAATAATGTACACCGTCAGCAAGATTGGTGTATGAGACTGAATTCTTTTCTCCTTCATTGATGTCGTCGGGCACAGTGGTAGGATCGCGAGAAAGAATATAACTATAACCCTCCACTTTAGCGCTTTCGGCCATGAAACGAAGCGAAACTGTTTTATTCGTATACCAGGTTGCTTGATCCGGATTAGTGTCTGATACAACAACTGGCCCAGCCGGTGGCGGAAGTTTAAAATCATAAACAGCATTCGCTGTTTGGTTTAAAACATTTGTCCCCAGTCCATCGTTCAAAAGTATCCGAGATTTGTCTAAAAATTTAACCACTCCCTCACCTACGGATTTAACGCGAAAGGTTATAGTTGAAACTAGGGCGTTCGATGCGGTTATGCCACCAGGAATGCCACCCTGAAGTTCAATCCTGCCATTTTTATTATCAAACCTGGGCGACGCAGTCCAAACTCCGATCACCGACTGTCCGGTCGAGGGCGATACAACTTGGAGCATGTCGGGAGGAAAAGAGAGCGATACCTCTAGCGCATTTATTGACTGGCCTTTGGTATCAAGCAATATAGAAGTAGAGAAAGTAGAGCCAACAGAAAAGCCACCTACCGCTGGTGAAAGAGATAAAGTTGCCGCCCGGCTTATTGCTGGGATAAACAAAAAAAGAAATAGAGAAGTTATAAGAATACTGCGTTGCATTGGTGAATGTTGTCGCTTGTTATTTATTATACCTCTTTATTAAATAAAAAACTAAAATTAATAATACTAAAAGGCCCAAGGCCGGGAGAACCAGCTGCTCTGTACGTATATCGCTTTTATAATCTTGTACTCCCTCGGCAATTGCCAGGTCAGAAGGGGTAGGTTCGAAGGTTGGAGGAGGTGTGGAGAGAATTTGCGCACCACTTTCTACTTTGAGGTTAAAGGTGGGCGAGGTCGCTATCACTCGGGTGCCTGCACCATCCGCAAGATACACCTCGCTTTTTTCGAAAGCAATTTTGATATCTTCTGGTCTGACGTTTTCTCGGACATTTTGAGATACTTTAAATGAAATTTTGCCGACCAGTCCCCTGTTACCACTATATGACTGTAAAATTCCGCCAGAGAGATCTATTTTCCCTTGAGCGCTATCTCCTTTCTTCTGCCAAATATCGACAATTGAGTCCTCATTGTCTAATCCTAAGAAAGTGGCTTTTTCCTTTGGATAACTAATTAAAATATCAAAAGCATTTACTGGCGTATCTGTGTTTAAATATAAGTTTAAGGAGACAGTGGAGGACGGTGCTATTGAATCCTTAGGCCCTTCTAAATAAATTTTTGCTGTACTCATAATTATTCTTTATCCCAATAATAAAACATTATAGATATATCTCCGAGATCTATAACACCATCTTTTTTCAAATCAAAAGGAGCAATCTTTGTGTCTGCCCGATGAAGGTAGTATAGAAGAATACTTAAGTCTAAAATATTTACCTTGCCATCGCAGTTAAAGTCCGCTATTCGGCAGTTCAGCCCCGGAATCGGATAGCCGGGTGATCCACCTCCCCCGCCTCCTCCGCCACCACCTTCATCGTCCGGTGGAGGAACAGTGATAAAAGGAAAATATAAAAACCCGGCATTCTCTCCAAAGTTAAGACTGGTGCTTTGGCCCTGGGTGAGCTGCGAGGTAGTGGAAAGATATTTGAAGTTGAGTGATGTTGATTCTCCACCACCCTCGACAATGATCGGATTTTCAAGCTCGAAATTTAGACTGGAAGGACCAGCGTATGCTACGGAAAAAAGTACTAAGCTCAAAAAGAAAACACTAAAAATTTTCATTTATACTTTAAGGATTGCTTGGAGCCGGAGTAGTGGAATTACCTGTGGCTTTAGTTTGGGCTGGGCCAATGTTAAGCGGAGCAACGTTTAGAACTTTATTCATAGAAACACTGTATAAAATTGCCTTTTTCGCTTGTGCATATATTAGCACTTTGTCTCCCTTTTCTGCCTTTTCGAAAAATGCTTGGTCTTTAAGCAGAGCCGGATCAGCAACAGTCGCCACAGTCGGTGTCTCAGCTGGAAGGTCTATGAGCTTAGAAACTTTTGCTACTAAGTCAGCAACTTCCTTCTGCGCTTGGGCTTGAGGAGTTTGCTTGAGCGTGCGCACTTCTTTATATAAATATCCTGCTATTATAATAGCAACCACTGCAACTATCGGAACCACTACTGTTAACAATCTCTGTTTTAACATATAAATATTATTTAACTTTATAATCTACTATTGCTTGCACAACTTTTGAATCATCTTTTAAGTTCTCCCAGAACATAACTTTTTCTTTGCTGATGTACATCGTGTCTTCCGGGCCATGCAGTTCTTTGCCTAACTTTACTAATTGAATATTTTGGTTGTCATTGCTAAGTGCAGCGCCCTCTGTCTGCTGAAGCGGCTGAGTAACTTGGAGATAATAAATGTCGCTGAGCTTTAGCCAGCGGCCGGAAGACGACAAATGTCCGAAGTAAACTTGCCCGCTTTCCATAAATAGCGCTTGGTAACCTTTCGTATTTATTTTAAACCAAAGATACCCCTTTAAAAATGAACAGGCAAGAAAAATAATTACAACTAAAACAGCAGCTGGAATTAATAACCCCTTAAAAGATCTTTTAACTTGCGGAGGTATACTTTTTCGTTCAATGTCCATCGGCGTAATTATAACAAATATTAAATAGAATAACTACGGTGTTCCGCCGCCGCCTCCGCCTGTGCCACCTCCGCCGACTGGGTCCCCGCCGCCGGAGCCGCCACCATCATCTGTTCCTCCTCCGCCGCCGCCTGAATCGCCGCCGCCGACTGGTGTGCCGCCGCCGCTATTTCCCCCTGTGCCACCTCCGCCGCCGCCACGGCCTATTAATTTCCAACAAGCACTATTATTATTTCCTTCATCTATATAGTTCTCGTGCGGTCTTACAACATTCGAACCTCCCGCACATCCTGCGTCGCGGAGACGTACAAAAGTTATCGTAGCCGAGCCACTTAGATTTAACCTCCACTGGCTGTCAGGAGTGTCTGAATAAATACTAATTCGGTCACCAGAATCTCCGGAAATATTTAATACTCCAGCAAACCCTACATTCTGCCCTGCTTTAAATTGGAGCGTGCTGTTTACGGTGGTGTCAGTAAAATTATTGAATGTTGTAACTACAGATCCGCCAATCACAGAAGTATCAGCCGGGGCGACGGTAATTGTTCCAGAGCTATGCGTAAATGTGCCATTGTTGGTCCAGTCCCCAGTGAGAGTGAAACTGCCGGAATTTGAAGCAATCAAAGTTCCGTCTATGGTCACGTCCCCCGTCACGGTTGTTGTCGGATCACTCGTGGTGAGATTAAGCGTACCGGCTGTAACATCCAAGTTCCCACCTACTGCCAAGGTCCCAGTTGGTACCGTAAATGTATTCGACGCTTTATTTACTTTCAAGTTGTAGTAACTCATGGCTGGAACCGTAGTACCCGTTGTAGCCCCTGATGCAAATTCTACTGTTCCTGTAGAGAGAGTCATGCTGCCAGTCTTCACCAAGACTGACGCGCCGTTGCCTGTGAGGGTTAGCGTCTTGCTGCCGTTAAAATCTAATGTTTGATCTTGATCGATGGTAAGCGTCGTTCCTGTTATATTACCCCCAAGATTAAGGGTAGTATTTGTAGTGTTGGCAGAAATTTGTAAAATTCCCAAATCTGAATTAGTAGCATTGCCTGTAACTGTTTGCACATCACCTTTGGCAAAAATTATTTTGTTCGCGGCACTCTTAGTAACTGCAGCGCCGGTAGTGACCACCATGTCACCACGAAGCGTAACATCAGAAGCAGGTAACGTGTACGTACCCGTGCCGCCGAGAGTTAAATTATTATAAGTAGTACCTCGCACTGTAGCCGTGGTACCCGAATACTTTATAGTGTCGGTAGAAAGAGTGTAAGTACCGCTAACCGTAAGTGGCGTACCGGTACCGGTAAGATCAAGCGTGTAACTTCCTCCTGGAGCATAAGTTTGACTCGCATCGATTGTAAGAGAAGTAGCTTTGACGTTAGAGCCAAGAGCAAGCGTCGTATCAGATACACCGTTTACAGAAACTTGCACCGCGCCGAGATCTCGACTTGTGGCATTGTTGTCCGTCCAAGTTTGTGTTCCACCTTTAGCAAAAATTATTGTGCCCGCACCTTTGGTTATACTTGCACCATCGGTAACCACTAAGTTGCCTCGTAGTGTCATGTTGGACGCCGGCATTGTGTACGTACTAGTTCCTCCCAAGGTTAAGTTATTGAAAGTTGTGGCTGTAACCGTAGGAGTTGTGCCTGTGTAAACTACGGTGGAAGTGCCCGGCGTAAATACTCCAGAGACTGTAAGAGGTGTACTTCCTCCTGTCAAAGTTATTGTTGAACCATTTGCCGTCAAAGTTCCAACAGAGGTAATATTTATTGCTCCAGCAGAGATCGCATAATCAGATCCCGTATTTAAAACATCATTGTTTGTAGAAGCTGCATTTCCGATGGTGAGCGTAGTGGTCACAGGAGTTGAACCCATCAAAGTGTAAGTTGTAGCGGTAGTGTCAGAAGTTGTTCCCACTCCCAAATTGTTGTAAGTGGTTGCTTGAATGTCTGTTGCAGAAGTTCCAGTGTAGTTTACTGTTGCACTTGTGAGAGTAGCTGTACCGCCGTTATTGTAGAGAGGTCGAGATGCACCAGCTCCGCTACCAGTGAGCGTGATGGTGTTGCTGCCCGCGGAGAGAACTTGTGAAGCATCAATAGTTAGCTTTGTAATTTTCACGGCTGAGCCCAAATTAAGAGTTGAAGCGCCAGAATTAGCTGAAATTTGCACCAAACCTAGATCAGAATTTGTAGCATTCCCCGTGAGTGTCTGCGTGCCACCTTTAGCAAAAATTATTTTATTGGCTGCACTCTTGGTTACTGCAGCGCCGGTAGTGACCACCATGTCGCCGCGAAGAGTAACATCAGAGGCTGGAAGAGTGTACGTACCCGTGCCGCCGAGAGTTAAATTATTGTAAATTGTACCAGCTGCTGTAGCTGTCGTGCCAGTATATTGCACTGTTCCAGTCGAAGGCGTGAATGTGCCCGAAATACTAAGCGGTGTCGCCGTCCCCGTCAGAACAGCGGTGTATGAACTCATATCAAATTCATGCGAATCGGCGAGCGATATAGAAGTTGCCTTCACATTACTTCCTAAAGTAATTTTGGGAGTATTAGATCCACCACTAATACTTATTGCGCCTACATCTTGGTTAGTCGCATCTGACCAAGTTTTAGACCCATTCGCTTCAAGGGTAATCGAGGCACTATCGTCGTCAGCTTTAGTAAACGTCCCAGCCGAGGCTGCAATAGTGAAGTTCCCGTCTATGAATAAATCGGGGTCGTAAGTCGCCTGGTTTACTTGCACACCGTTGATACCATTGCCAATTGTGAAATTGCCAAGCACGATAAAAGACTGACCTGTGTCTGTTCCTAAAGTATATACCGGTGTTCCGGCCGGAGTTAATGAAAGATTATTGTAGGTAGTATAAGTAATATTTGTAGCTGAAGTCGAATTGTAAACTACAGTTGACCCTCCCGACGTAAATACACCACTCACTGTGAACGGTGTACTAGAACCAGTGAGTGTAATTGTAGAATTATTGGCAGCCAAAGTCCCCACTGCTGTGATGTTTATTGCCCCCGCCGAGAGTGATTGATTTGAACCAGTGTCTAAGACATCGTTGTTGGTCGACGCAGCATTTCCAATAGTAAGAGTCGTCGTAACCGTAGTTGTTCCAAGTAGTGTGTAAGTTGTAGCTGTACTGTCGGAAGTAGTACCCACGCCTAGGTTGTTGTAAGTTGTGGCTTCCACGTCAGTAGGAGATGTGCCAGTGTAGTTTACAGTTGCGCTAGTAAGAGTTGCTGTACCGCCGTTATTGTAGAGAGGTCGAGATGCACCTGCCCCGCTACCCGTGAGGGTGATGGTGTTGCTGCCGGCGGTTAGTGTCTGGGATGCATCGATAATTATCTTTGTAGCTTTTATTGCCGAACTTAGACTCAAAGTAGAGTTGGTGCTGTTGGCAGATACTTCCAGTAAGCCTAAGTCAGAATTGGTAGCGTTCCCGGTGAGAGTCTGGGTGCTCCCGCCGCCTATTGCGAAAATAATTTTATTCGCATTACTCTTGGTAACTACCGTTCCAGAGCTAATCAATAGATTACCTCGAAGCGTAACATCAGAGTCTGGCAAGGTATATGTAGGAGTACCTGAAGCCGGCGTAAATGAAAGATTATTGTAGACAGTGCCCGTAATATTTGTGCCTGAAGTTCCGGCATACACTAATGTACTTCCAGTTACGGTAAAAGTATTTGATCCCGAGAGTGTGAACGGAGTGCTCGAACCTGTAAGAGTGAGTGTATCAGAATCAATATTTAAATTCTGACTTGCGTCAACTGTAACTGACGAGGCTTTAGCATTAGACGAGGTTGAAAGAGTAGTTGTCCCACCCCCGTCCGATACTTGCACCGCACCGATGTCCTGTATACCACTGGTACTGTCAGTCCAGGTAGACGTACCGTTTGCAGTTCTGGCAAAAATTATTGTGCCCGCTCCTTTGGTAATGGTTGTGTTGGCGCCAATCGACAAATTTCCTCTCAAAGTTAAATTCGATCCGGGTAATGTGTAAGTGGCAGAACTCCCCGGTGTGAATGAAAGATTATTATAGGTAGTGGCAGCAATGTTAGTAGCTGATGTGCCAGTATATGTAATTGTTCCCCCCGTGGGCGTAAGAGTTCCGCTTACCACAAGTGGTGTACCAGAGCCAGAGAGAGTTATGGTGTCAGCACCGGTAGTGAACGTCGCGCCAGAGGCCACGGTCAGAACTCCGGCCACGGCAAAATCAGGATGGTTGGCCGAACCAGTTGCCCCAGCATTTGTGCTATCCCCAATAGTTAAGTTTCCGGCAATATTGCTAAGTGTTGCCGGTAAGACTATTGGCGTAGCACCAGCCGGTTTTAAGTTAAGGTGTCCATATGTTGCATTCGTAACTGTCGGGCCATTGGTCTGAAGATATGATACCGTGCTCGTCGCTCCATATGTATATGTAGTGAAGCTTGCTGGATAGGCAGAGGTGCCGGACATTTCAAAGAATGCACCGTTACTAACTGTGAACGTTTGACTCGCAGCACCAGTTATAGAGTTGCCACCATTTTTCAAAGTTCCCGCAGAGACTGACACATTCCCCGCTGCAGTAAGTGCTGAACCCAGTGTCCACTCTCCGCCTGAGCCGTTGAAATTTAAAATATTAAATTGAGAAGTTGAAGAACCCGTGGAGTCTACAGTTTCTCCAGCAGCAGTAGATGTTAAGTTCACAGTAGATGTACCTTTATTGAAAACTGAATTGTTGTCCCAGGAACCAGAGGCATTAAAGATCGCAGTTGTTGTACCAGTAAGTGTTCCATTGATCGTTACATTATCAGTTGAAAGTGTTTCTGAACTTCCGACGGTGAGAGTATCTCCCGATTCAACTTGAATAGTTTCATTTGTATAACTATTCGACACTGTGCCCTCACAAGTCGACGCCCCCTGGACTTCGAGCACTGATGCGTTCACTCGATACATCACATCTTCATCGTTCGCGCAGTCGTAAGTATCCATGTTGGTCAGTGTGAGGCTCTGGTTATCTACTGATCCCACAGACAGAACATTTGTATTTAAAACTATACCCGTCATATCTCCTGATCCATCATACTTTGCTACAGCTGTCGATTCAGCAGAATCCGCCACCCCATTTAGCCACACCACCGCCGTTTGCCCCGAAGCAACACTAACACTTGCAATAGACCAAGTTCCAGATCCTGTTGTCCCGGTTTGGGCTTTTAAAGATCCGTTAACGGCGACTCGCACGGTCAAACTATCTGCCGCGTTCGTAGTCCCCGAAATAGTAATAGCAGAAGCAAAACTCCAGCAAGCAGAGTCATTGGCTGTAGCGGTTGCATCATTGGTCGAAGTTCCATCCATCGATACAACAGCAGAACTTGAACATCCCGAGTGCGAGAGAGTGACGTACGTCACGGCCGCTTGGGTGTTGGCAAAGTCTGCGTACCAGAGAGCAGTACTTGTAGAAGTGATCGTGATCTTGTTACTGCTATCAGTACCGGTAACCACAAATGAATCAGCTGCACCATCAAAAGAAAAAGTGGTACCTGCCGCAAACTGCACCGTCTTGGCGGCGCCTACCCCAGACACATTAAAATTATAGAAGGTGCTTGTGCCAGTAATTGTTGCGGTATTTGTGGTATTAAATTTTATAGTTCCATTATTGTGCGCGAAGCCAGTCGTCGTCGCTGGAGTATTCGTAAAATCATCACCAATAGTCAGAATTCCTGAAGTTGAAGTAAATGCGGCATTGGCGGAAATAGTCAGGCTCCCAGAGATTCCAAGCGCGGCAGCATTACCAGTAAAAGTTCCTCCAGCTGAACCGCATGCTCCCCCTGCGGCGCAAAGCGCTCCGGTGGTAATATTTCTTTTTTCGATACGCCAGTCGTTATCATCACGACCGGCAATGTAGAGATAGTTAGCGTCGGCGGCAGTAGCGTAGGCAACATAGCTAGCTGATACCCCATCCACTACTCCGTCTGTGTCGAAAGCGTTGACTAAGGCACCGGTGGTAATATCTCTTTTTTCGATACGCCAGTCGGAGCTTGAGTCATAACCGCCTATGTAGAGATAATTTGTATCGTTAGTGATAGTGTAAGAAATTTGGCTAGCCGTTACCCCATCCACTACTCCGTCGGTGTCGAAAGCGTTGACTAAGGCACCGGTGGTGATATCTCTTTTTTCGATACGCCAGTTTCCGCTTGAATCCTCGCCGGCTATGTAGAGATAGTTAGCGTCGGCGGTAATGGCTCGGGCAAGCTGGCTAGCCGTTACCCCATCCACTACTCCGTCGGTGTCGAAAGCGTTGACTAAGGCACCAGTGGTAATATTTCTTTTTTCGATACGCCAGTTTACACTTGAATCATAGCCGGCAACGTAAATATAACTAGCGTCATTGGTAATAGCTAGCGCGATGGTGCTAGCCGTTACCCCATCCACTACTCCGTCTGTGTCGAAAGCGTTGACTAAGGCACCGGTGGTAATATCTCTTTTTTCGATACGCCAGTCGGAGCTTGAGTCATTGCCGGCAATGTAGAGATAATTAGCATCGTTTGTGATGCCGTAGGCATTAGTGCTTGCTGTTACCCCATCCACTACTCCGTCTGTGTCAAAGGCGTTGACTAGGGCACCACTACTAATATTTCTTTTTTCGATACGGAAGTCGGAGTTTCCATCACCGGCAATGTAGAGATAGTTGGCGTCGCTGGCTATGGTGTTGGCAACATTGCTAGCCGTCACCCCGTCCACTATTCCATCGGTGTCAAACAGGTTCGAACCCAAATTAAACGTCCCAGCGTTTAAAGTGTACGTGCTGCCCATAGTCAAAGCGGTACCCGCTCCGACATCTATGATATCGCTAACGGCAAGATTGGCTCCGGTCGTAAAGCTAACGGTACCTCTAAGATTAAGGTCATTCGTTACCGTTGTAACCGCGCAAGTAACTGTACCACTTCCAGTAAAATTTAAAGTATCGTAAGTGACCACCTTACAGTTTGGCGCAGCGGCAGTGTAATTTACCACATTGCCTGATGCGGTGGTTGTGAGGGTAGTTATCGAAGGCGCCGAAGCAAAAGCAATATTAAGAATTCCTGTGGCGCTGTTGGTAAAAGTACCCGTACCACCGAGCGCAGTACTTGCAGTAAAAATTCCATTATTTGTTAGAGTCCCAGTGCCAGTTACAGTTACGCTCGTGGCAGAAGCTGTTGCGCCCGCTACGGTTGTAAAAGTACCACCAGTAGAGACACTAAGTGAAGCCAAAGAAATGGTGCCGGCATTACCCGTGAACACTCCGGTTGTTCCACCTCCCACAGTTGTTGCACCGCTCACAGTCAAAGTCGCGGAACTCGAGCCGGTGAAAGTTGCGCCGTTACTGACTGTCATAGTGCCAGTAACATTTATTATTGGATCATTAGTGTCCGCGTTGGCTCCTTGGTTGGTAGCGTCCCCAACGGTAAGGTTATGTGTAACGGTTAAAGTTTGACTTGAAGCTGGACAAATTACTTGAGCTGAAGACGAACTAGGGTAAAGTTGCAAATCATAATAACTTACTCCTGTACAAGTAACTGTCGCGCCGTTACCAGAATATTTAACAGTGTTACCGGATGTAACAGTAAAAGTACCATCATTTGTAAATGGAGTTCCAGTTCCAGATATAGTGAGAGTTCCAGTTCCAGTAGTAAAAACAGCGCTAGAGTTTTGAATCGATAAAGTAGTAAAATTAAATGCTCCTCCGTTGCCAGTAAGCGTACCAGATGTTCCTCCAATACTACCAACTTGCGCGCCTGTAGAAGTTAAAGAAGCGGTGTTTGAACCGGTAAAAGTTCCTCCCTGACTTATAAGAAACAAACCTACGCTTAATGTGGGATCATTTGTGTTGGCATCAACAATTGTTGCGGTAGCTCCTCCATTACCTATTACTACAGCTCCACCTATTGTTATGGAAGCCGGAAGCGTATAAGTGATAGATCCGCTGGCTGGCCTAAAATTCACATTGCCATAAGTTTTACCGGTTGTCAGCGCAATAGATGTTGTTTGATTAAATTCAATCGTACTATTTGAGTCAAAAGTTGCAGTACCCGAGCCACTCACAGCGGGTAAATTTTCTGCTGACCCCGTCATTTTAAATGATGCCAGATCATTGACTAAGAAGTTTTTGTTTGCTGCTAAAGTCATGGCAAAACCGCCATTGGAAAAATAATACTGCACAGAATCATCACCCACTGTTATATCTCCAGATACGTTTCCAGAAGCAAGAGTATTACCAAGTATGGCACCTGTAGAGTTTTCTGTATTTAAAATTTTTAAGTTTGCATAACACTGCGTCGTACATGCACCCCAAAAAGTATTACTCGCTGTGCCCATCGGAATTGTTTGCGCAGTGCTGCCTTTAAAAACTACTGTGCTGGTTGTGCTGGGAGTAATTGTTGCAGCACTGGGAGTTGTAATCGCCCCGGTAATATTTAAGGTTGTCGTACCGTTTACTTCAACCACTTTGTTGGCAGGTGTTGTGCCATTAAATGTAATCCCCGCGTTTAGATTAATAACACCACCACTGGTAGTACCCACGGAAAGTTTTGTAATTCTGGAGGTAGTAGTAGTTCCTGCCATAGTAACTAGCCCATTGAAAGTAGCTGTACCGCCCCCAATTTGTATAGAGCTTGTAACGCCCGTAGAGGAGGGTTGGTTCATGGTGGTGGTGCCATTGACAGTTAATTGCGGAACGTATCCACACACATCTACCGTTATACCGTGTGGTCCAACACTAGAGGCCGCAAGTGTAAGATTATTAGAAATAGTTAGGTTAGGATTTCCTACACATCCAGCCAATTTAAGTACGACACCACTTGGAATAGTTAGATTGTCCACCGTGATAGTAGCACCTCCAGCTACGGTTGGAGTTGCACCTGTAAATTGAATAGTTCCTGAGTTAGTAACATTACCCGATCCAGCCAAGGCAGAAGAAGCTCCAGAAATTGTGACGCCCACCGAACCAGACAATGTTCCGTCTACTGTTAAATTACCTGAAACGGTCAAGAGGTTTGCACCCATAGCTAGTGTAGTACCACTGCCCACGGTTAGTGTTCCAGCGACTGTTATTGCGCCTCCCGCCGTTTTAATACCAGTTCCTCCACTTGTTTTTAAATTATTGTAAGTCGTAGCTGCTATGGCACTCTGGTCTCCAGCACGAGTGTAATCAACTGTACCTCCTGCGACGTTGAGTGTTAAGGCGCTGCTGGCTCCAAGCGACCAAGCTGTTGCAGCTGAAATTTTTAGGTCCGCTCCAGCGCTCGTAGTACCGGAGAAATTAAATTGAGTAGCATTACCACTAGCATTACATAGACTTATGGTTCCACTCGTGTCGAGTGTGTTTCCAAAACTATTGTTCGTGTCTAGGTTAATGATAACTGTATTCTTTTTAGTTCCCGTGCCCGCCGTTTGACATGTAGTGTTTATGCCAGTGCTTCCCACTGTAAAAGCATCGACGTCAACATTTAAAGTAGTTGTGTTGGCGGTAGTAGTAGTTCCAGTTGAGTCTCCAACTTGAATTGAGGCTGCCGTTATAGTACCTCTTCCAGAACCATCCCGTATTGTTCCAGCGGTGCTCGCGCCCAAATTACTTTTCACTGTAACTGCGTTTGTTACCGTTAAAACTTTTGTGTCATTAATCAAAAGAATTCCACCGGTAGACGCTGTACCGAATTGGAGTGCTGAAACTGTCTCGTCTGCGGTGAGCGTTACGGTGTGAGTCGAAGTTATGACAGCTGTGTCGTTGGATCCAGGAGTGTTCGCAACTGAACCGTTTCCTCCAGAGCAACCGCTCCATGTACCCGTGGTACTCCAGTTTCCAGTTCCGGCGGATGTACAAGTAACCGCGGAAGCAGAGTGGGCACCAAAATTAAAAAAAATAAAACCAACCACAAAAAAGATGGCGGAAAATTTTATCATTTTTGCAAGGTTGGGATTCATTACCTTAGTTACAATTAGCTGGTGGAGTAGATGATGCTGATAATACTCCGTCATTGGCAGTCACATACGTAACTCCACTACTATCATCGTCACCCATCACAATACATCCAGGAATTCCATCAGTACCAACATGTATAGTGCTGTTAGTATTGCTTATAAAATTATTTACTGGATTGCTAAATGTATTTTCAACTTCTAGTAAACTAAACGTTCCATTTGCATCCGGAAAATTAAACGTTCTATCTGATGTTAGATCATTTAAATCAAGCTTAGCTGCATGACTTGGATTATAAATCCACAAAACTCCTGGAGACAAAAATCCCATAAATCCCGTTTGCGTAACTTCATCATCGCTGTAAAACTCAAGACCAGTTCCATTAAGATAATGTATGTCATCATCAATGACTCTTGCTGAACGGATGTAAAGCAAACCTTCTTCTGAAGTTGTTTTTATTTCAATCGTGGGACTAGCAAGCGTTCTTCCAATCGATATTACCCCACTCTCTCCACTTTCACCTGGAGAGCCTGTCAAAATTGATATATCGCCTCCATTACCAGTTCCACTGCCTGCACCTGATTTCAATACTAAATTATTTCCATTTAGATTTCCTGAAGTTTGATCCGCAACTTTAATAACTCGATCTGTTGGTATGCTGTCGGCTAGGAAATTTATATCTCCCCCTAACTTTAAAATATTATTAGTATCATTCCAAAATAGATTTGCGTTGTCTTGCGAGTAAACACCTGAAGTTCCTGCAAATAAAATTGATCCTTGAGTCATGGCAGTCGATGTTCCAGTTCCACCACGAGATGGCTGCAACACTCCAGACCAACCTAATGTATGCAGATTACTCGCAGAACTGATCGTGACATTCGTATCATTAGAAAATGTCTGATTTTGGCCAGTTTGACCATTTAAAGTTTGCATCACTGCATCTGCTTGATAAGGTAAAACAACAACCATCAGTGCAAGAATGAACAAATATATTTTTCTCATAGAATTTTTACTAATATTAATAATAAAACTAGAAAATATAAAAAGTATTCCAACAGGAAGTAGAAGTTTTAGAAACCGATGAAGTGCTAAACGCATCGTAATACTATAATTATAACGTGCTTAACACTTACTTAACAAGAGATTTTTCTACTGACAAAAGAGTTTGGAATACTATATAATAGATGAATAAACTATGTCGCTTAACTTAGGAGACCTAACCAAAATTCGAACCGTATTTGATGACAAAAATGGCCAATACTACTTCTCTGTGGTAGACACTATCGGCATTTTGACCAAAAGCTCTGATCCGCAGAATTATTGGAAGGTTCTAAAAAACCGTTTAAAGAAAACACATAACGAGTTGGTTACATCTTGTAACCAACTCAAAATGAAGTCTGCGGATGGTAAATACTACTTCACCGACACCGCGGATGGTGAAGTATTGCTCCGACTGGTGAAAGCGGTTTCTAGTGAGCACCTTCCCATTTTTCAGACTTGGCTCGACAAACTTGATGACAAATCGACCAAAGAGAAGCTCGGCATGGATACAAGTTATCCACAGCAAGATATTGAACTTGAAGCAAAAGTGGACGCTTATCGAGAAAATAATTTTTTCATTGTGCAGTGTTTCGTGGCTGGAGTTGAAGAAGAAAATATTTTAATCACCACCACTTCGAGCACTCTCATCATCCGCGGCCAACGCAAGCCGACTTGGACATCGGATGTTCAAGTGGGCAAGGGAGAATTATCTTGGGGCAAATTTTCCCGCACAATTCCCCTGCCCGAAGAAGTAGAAATAAATTTAGTTGAAGCGAAAATGGAACACGGCCTCCTCACCATCAAACTTCCGATCATAGACAAAACTCGCGAGAGAATTGTGAAAGTGAAAACTATTAATTAAAGAGTTGGAGACTCTGTTGAAACGTCAGTCGTTTCTTCTGCGGGTTCGGGGGTAGTTATTGTCTCTGTATCTTGAGATGGTTCCTGCGTAGGTTCAGAAATATTTTCTTCTGGGACAATTTCCGGCTCAGTAGTAGTTTCTGGTGTAGTAGAAATTTCTTCACTAGGAGAATCATCTGTGCTCTCACCTGCTACCTCACCTGTCGGTTCTTCTGTCGGGGCGGGAGTTTCATCCGAAGGCTGATCAGCCTCTGGCTGAGGGTCAATAACTAATTCTGCTTCACCTTCTGGTGCTTCGATAACCACAATGCTGCCAGTTGTATCGTATCCGTCTTCCTTTCCTATTACCAAGTAGTGCACTATCACTGACGCCGGGTCACCAGTTGTTCCAAAAGTTTTTATCTTAAAGCCAGTATATTTTCCTTCTCCGTTTTTCTCCCATGAGGCCACCTGCGCAAGTGCTGGTGTCTCTCCTTCTACAGTAAGCTGCACATCGGGTTTGCCTGTGCCAAGATCGTAACTAAAGCTTATGTCAGCCACACCATCTTCGTCTGTAGCGATAGATCCAGCGAATGTATCGTCGCGTACAAATATTGTGCCTTTAAATATTGCATCCCCTCGAGCGTTTATTGTAAATACTTCTTCGTCATTTGACTTAACTACAACCAAATCAGCAGTTTCGTTCGAAGCTAGCACATTTATATTAAGCTCACCGTTATTCTTTACCAAGAATTTATCTGTTCCGTCGCTCTGCACTTGGAGTAGGTCTCCGCTTCCCTTCTGGTCGATGAGCATTGCAGAACCAGTCGAATCTGCCGCAAGGACCGTAGTGGCTTCGCCCCGCTGGAGTGTAACGTTACTATTTTCATCTACGAAGAGTGTAGGGTCATAATAAGAAGGACGGACCATTACGATGACTTCATGCTTCTCTTGTGTTCCGTCATAAGAACTCAGTGCCTGACCCACGATTACTCCCGGCTTGGTTGCCTTCATGGCTACACCCGCCTCCGAAGAAGAAGTAAGGTAGTCTCCTTCATGAATTACGCCCCCTTCCAAGTTCACGAACACCGGCACGCGGCCCGCGAGCGCGATCGGCTGCGGATTTTGTACGCCAGGGCTATTTAACAAATCTTTACCGAATGTTTGATATGGAGAAGTAGAAACGATACCGACTATTGTGGATGCATATTGATTGCTCGATTTATCAAGCACAGAAATTGTCTTATTTACTATCTCACCCGTGAGCTCACCCGTCCGCGCATTGAATTGCTTTTCGTCGAAAGTAAACGTCTCTGGTGTGGTGACAACGATGTGACCTGGGCCAACGCCGGCAGCAGTCTCGTACCATTCCGCGATGTCTCCAGGCGCTGCGGAACAAGCTACGATATTGCGCTGGGTATCTGTTGCCGCATCTACGTCCGTACCTGAGTGACAGAGTCCATTAGTTGTCTCGGTGGAGTTCAAGTTAAGATTTACAATACCAGTCGCAGTGACGGAGAAGTGAGCAGAATCAGCCGAGCCCACATCGGAATCAATTTGGAACAACACCGTCGAACCAGTCGACTCTTCAGAGTCTATATATAGAGCTCGAGCATTGTCGGCGTCCACAATGGCAATCTTGGTCTCACCAGTATCATTGATGTTGAATTTACTTGTACCGTTTTTCTGCAAATCCATAAAGTTCCCGGTGAACTTGGTAGCATCTCCGTCACCGAAATTCATAAGAAGACCTATGCCAGTAAATGTGCTGGTCTTGGTGGTGAAGTGCACCAAGTTGGCAGAAGTAATGTTGTCACTAAATGCACGAATGGCATTTCCTACTGTCCCGTCCGAGCTGTTGTTCAAATCTGCAAAGACAGCAGCGGGCTGAGCTTCAGCTCCGGCTTCAGCTGTTGTCTCACCTTGAATACCAAATGTCTTACCGAAGCCGGCAATACCAGTGTTTATTCCAAGAACGTTCGTACCGCTGTATGCCTGAACTTCAAGTCCTCGGACAATGTGTGTGGCGCCAGAGAGTGTAGTGCTGTCGGTCATTCTTATAAACGTTCCAATCTCCGAACCAGCCACCGTACCGTTCACTGTGGTCAAGAATCTGTTACCGAACTGCGAACCTGAACCCGTAGAATTAGTAAGTGTCGAGTCAGTAAATATCGAAGCGATAGCTGTCGCACCAGAAGCGGTAGTAGAACCCGCAACGTTAAACTTAGAATTATAATTTAGCGTGCTACCCACTGCGACTTGGCCAGAAGTATTTATGCTAAGTGCAATGTTGCTGCCTGAAGTTGTACCGTCTCCGATCTGGAAGAAGTCATCGTCATCCCCTCCTGCATCTTCGTTTACTCCGAGCCAGTAGTCTGTATCCGTACCAGTGGTTGTATTTAAAATAATGCTTGGGTCTGCTTTGAGCACTATTGGATTGGTATCAAAAGTTTTATTGGAAAGTGTTTCAGAGCCTGCGAGCGTTGCCAGTGTGCCCGTCGTAGGCAAAGTAACATTCGTTGCACCACTTGTAGTTAAAGTAAGTGAGTTAGCGCCTGAAGTAATAAATGCACCCGCCAGTGTAAGTGTTTGTCCTTGCACACTTGTTAAGTTTGCAAGGGTATCAATCGCGGCTTCCACTGTGGACTCAGAAGTCGCATCGAGAGCATCAACATTTTGCAAAGTAAGAGTTCCCGCTGCATCAGAGAATGGATTCGATGCACCCACTTGTAGACCTGAAGCAGGAAGGACAAGTGTACCGCCCGCTAGAGTTAGCGTGTCAGCTGAATGAGTAAGAGTAAGATCCGCCGTCGAAGGAGCCGAGCTCCAAGTAATGACAGCGCCGTTACCCAAGAACAAATCCGACCAACCTATCGCAGCAGTACCGAGTGCATCGGTGTTGTCTGTGTCAGAAACTAGCGTGGTGTTGATTGCAACCGAAGCTAAGTTAGAAAGTGCAGTGTTGGCACCTGCACTACCTAAAGTTTCAATCTTGTCATATAGTGCATCTTTGGTTGGAACTTCGTTTGAACCATCCCAACCTCCTCCGTATACTTCGGTTGGAACAACAATGTCTACGTTAGAAGTAAGTAGTCCTGCTGAATGAGTTAAGGTAGCGTTACCATTATTAAAATTAATCACTCCGCCTGAAGCCAAGAATAGGTCACTCCACATAAGTGCACTCGTACCAAGTGCTGCACCGTCGGAAGAGTTTGGGACTACGTTAAGAGTTGAAGCAACACTGGTGCCACTGATGATC
>Ga0070704_100000006_pt1 | contig 84315 bp, 147 predicted proteins | sample KBSK5252metaG_FD_65467 | JGI IMG/M metagenome (GOLD analysis project Ga0070704, IMG submission 65467) | Corn, switchgrass and miscanthus rhizosphere microbial communities from Kellogg Biological Station, Michigan, USA - KBS K5-25-2 metaG | ecosystem: Host-associated > Plants > Roots >...
TCTTGTTTTCACGACTTACGCGCGCCTTCGTCGTGAAGTACGTGCTCACGGCCGAGCCCAGGGCGACTCCGACAAGGGTCGCTATTTGGGCGGCGTCCATGTCAGCAGTGTAGCCTATAAGGAGCCTGCGTCGGTTGTCCTGGATCTTTACAATCCATACCTGCTCGACAAATAGCTGTTGAGGGACGTCGTCTGCCCCGCGGTCGGCACTGCGTCGAAGATGGCGACCTCTACTACCTGAATATTCGCGAAGAGCGTCTGCGGCCCACTCGCGCCGAGTGTGAACGTTGCCAGCGGATCCGTATTGCCCGCTGATGCGCCAGTCACCGTGGTCGCGACGAGTTTTATGTAGTCGCTCGTCGACCCCGAGAACCCGAACTCACCGCGGCCGTAGGTGTTCACGGCGAGCGCGTTGTTGAGGTTCACCGTCGTGAGGTTCTGCATGCCGATCTGAGGCGTCACTCCGGACTGCAGCGCGCCCATGTGCGTCGCGGTCGTGCCGAAGCCGAAGAGCTTGTCGGTGTTCGTCCACGTCACCTGCCGAAAGACGATCCACACGACCGTGCGCGTCGTCGCCGGAGCGGGTCGGTTGATCGCCGCGTTGACGAGTCGGTCGCTTACCCCGTCAAAGAGAAGGGACGGCGTGCTGTTCGGTCCGCCGGTGGTGTTGTACGTTGGCTGATTCGCCGCCGTCGCCTGCACGAGGTTAAAGCTGCCTGGACCCTGGTCCATCCAGTTATTGACGCCCGCGCCGTTCGTGCCAGGGTTCACGCCGAGGTCGGAGCGCCACCACGCGACCGTATTGGCGCCCATGATGCTGAGCGGCGTGGTCGGCGCCGTGGCGCCCTCCTCGAGCAAAAACTGCAGCCGAGACGTGACGACGCGGTTTGCGCTGAGCCCTGTCGCGCGCACCGTGATCTTGTCGCCCACGGTGACGCCGACTATCGAGCCGAGGTTAGTAGCCGGTCCGGCGCTGCCGCTGTTGAGGATGAGCGCGAGCCCCGTCGCCACGTCGTTCACCATCACGGTATAGACGATGTCGTCGGCGCCGGTCGGCGTACCGTGCGTTACATAGAGCGCGTGAATGGTCCCGGTGAACTGCGCGGTCGTCGCGGTCGCAGCGCTGAGCGCCGCGCTGCCGGTCGAGAACCACGGAAAGAGCGACCCCGTCCCGGTGTTGATCTGATTCGCGCCGAAGGCGTAGTGGTGAAACCTCGTACCGCTGATGACCGGCGGCGCCGCCCAGTCCGCGGCATTCGCGCCCGTCACGGTGAGCACGTCGCCGACGTCGCCCACGTCCGCAGCGTCCGGCAGCGTCCAGCTCGACGGCACCCAGAGCACTCCGTTCCACTGCAGGAAAGTGTTCGGCACGACTCCCGGGGGCAGCGTGCCGCCGGGCTCGCCCGGGCCTAGAGGCGTGCTGCTCGGCGACGCGAAGATGGGGGTGCGGCAGGACATCAATACTCCAGGAAGAAGTAGGCGCTGATGCGCACGGTCCTGTTGCCGGTCGCGCCGGCGCACCGCATGCTGATGAGGTCGCCGACGGACACTGGCACGCTCACGGTTAGGTTACTCACCGGGCCGGCAACGCCGGAGTTGAGCGAGGCAGAGAGCGCGGTGTCGACCCCATTGACGACGACGGTGTACGTGAGGGCATCCGCGCCCGTGGCCGACGAGTGGAAGAGTCGCAACCAGCGCAGGTCTCCTGCTAGGAGCACGACGGCGAAGCCGGCGAGCGCCGACGTAGTGCGGGCGGCCAGGCCGAACTGCCATTGATTGAGCCAGACGTCGGTAGCGCTCACGCTGAGTGCGCTGTTGTTGTAGATGAGGGAGTTGCCTACCGGAGTCATGAACTCCGAGTCCTCGCCGGTCGCCGTCAGCACCTCGCCGGTCTCGGGCGCGGCTACGGCGAGCGGCAGCACCCAGCTCGACGGTACCCAGAGCACGCCGTTGAACTGCAGGAAGGCACCGGGGTCACCGCCGGCGGGCAGCGTGCCGCCGGGCTCTCCTGGTCCCAGGATAAACGGCGGGATGATCGGCGGAGTGCACTCCATCTCAGTACTCGAAGTCGAAGCTCACGCAGGTGCGAAGCAGGCGAGTCGCCGTCGCGCCGTCGGCGCGGATGCTGAGCAGATCGGCGGAACCCACGTCGACGACGTCGACTAGGTTCGAGGCCTTCGCGGTGCCGGTATTGATAGTCACGGCGAGCGCAGTGTTTGTGACCTGATTCATGACGAGCGTGTAGGTGATGTTGTCCGTGCTCACGACGGGCGTCGCGTGCAGGACGCGCATGTTGCGCAGTCGCCCCGAGACTGGGGGGACGAGGAACCCCGCGGCCCCGACGGTCGTTAGCGCGGCGGTGTCGAACTGCCAGGCGACGAGCCAGATGAACGTCGCGGATATCTGCCGAGCGCCAATCATCAGCGGACTCTTCCGCTGGAAGAGCGGCTGGAACTGCGAGGCTCCGGCCGCGGTGACGGTGAGCACCTCGCCGAGGTCGTTCTGGTTTGTCGCAAGCGGCAGCGTCCACGCGGATGGCACCCAGAGCGTGCCGTTCCACTGGAGGAAGTCGCCGGTGTCGCCGTCGGGCAGCGTGCCGCCCGGTTCACCCCCGCCGGCGGCGAAGCCGACCCTCGTGCTTCCGCAGGGATCGCAGTCAGCGCAGTTCATGACAGAGGCTGCAGGACGATCATGTGGGTCGCCCAGGTCTGGGTGTTAGTGTACGTGCTGTCCTTGTCGCCGGTCGAGCCGGCTGGCAAACCGTCGTCGTAATCGGCGTTGAACGTCGTGTCGATGGGGCTGCCGGGCAGCGCAGTCATGCCTGCCGGGCCGGTCGCTCGGTTCTCGGAATCGGAGGCCTCGAAGCGAAGCAGCAGCGACCCAGCGCGCGCTACGGTGCAGCTCGCTCCATTCGCCGTCGTGCCCGTCGTTCCGCCCGCGGCCACGGGTCTCGAGGTGTTGCCTCCTGCCGGCACGGGCGTCATGTTGTCGACGTGCTGCACCGCGACGAGCCAGACGTCGGTGTAGCCTCCATTTGAAAAGTCATACGACGCCGGCTCGGTGCCGGCATTCGTCACGACCTTCAGAAACAGTTCTGTCTCCCAGTTGAAACCGGCAAACCCTGAGTCGAAGTTCGCAGAGTTGCCCTGCTTGACGAAGCCCGTAGGCGGAGTGAGGCCGCCTACGTTGTGACCCACGCACGCGATGAGCACCGTGCCGTCGACGACGCCGGCGGGCTTCGCGACCGTGTCCGTGCCCGATGGATCGATGAGGGTCGTACTGTCGCCGAGCGTGACGGCCAGCACCGCGGAGACGGAGTCGGTGACGCTCACGGAGTCTGATGCCGAGCGGCCGAATGTTGCTGTGCGGGCGATGGAATCTGTGACGCTCACGGAGTCGGACGACGAGCGGCCGAATGCAGCCGACTCCGCGACCGCGTCGGTGACCGAGACCGAGTCGGCCAGTGTGCGCGAGAAGCTCGAGCTGCTCGCCAGTGAATCTGTGACGACCACGGTGTCGGAGGCGGATCGACCAAAAGTTGACGACGTCGAGGAAGAATCGGAGACGCCGATCATATCCGACAGCATGAGCTGGATGAGATTCGCTCCCTCGATAAAGAGAGCGTCGCTCATCATCACGGCGTCGGATAGGCCGACGCCGAATGTCATCTCTCCGCTCTGGTTGTCTTCAGCGCCTACGGAATCGGAGAGCGAGATACTGATGAGCCGTCCCGCGCGACTTGAAACTCGGTTGCAAACAATGTCGCACGTCGTTTCGCAGGTCAGCAGGCATCGCATTCCATCACTTGAAGGAGACCCACGCCGAGAGCGTCCCGGGATTTGCTGGGTCTCCGACCTCCGTCGCCGTGAAGAAAACTCCCGATTTGCCCGCGGGCACCGACAGGGACAGGTCCCACGCGACGCAATCCGGATCCGTCGCTGTTGGGCTCAGATAGACGGTAAAGCACGTGTCGAACTCGCCGCACGTTGCGGTCTGCTGAAGAACACTCTCCTGCGTTGTCGGCACCCCGCCCGCGGCGGTCCAAAAGATTCGAATCTCAACCTGGTTCGGTGAGATCTGACCGGCGTTGGGGCAGAGCTCAAAGGTGAACGTCACGCAGTCGGCGCCGTTTGGTACCGAGGCCTCCTCAGACGTTATGGGGGTTGAGAGGGGCTCCTCGTCGACGACGATGGTGGGCGATCCGTTGAGATTCACATTGCAGGGCATCTACGCGATCCTCGGCGAGGAGGGGGACGACGGTGTGCTGCGACGGGCTACCCTGGCGACCTCGTCGATGAAGGCCTCCCAGGGGAAATTTTTTCCTGGGTCGGTGTGGGTGCTCTTCTTGAACGCCTGACTGACGTCGACGTGGCCGCAGATGCCGGGCACATTTTTCTTCAGGTGCGACGGGCCGAGCCTCTGGATGGGCAGCTCCCAGCGCTGGCAGATGCCTGCGACGAGGACGGCCGCTCGGGCGAGCATGCCCCGAGAGTACAGGTCATCCCACTGGCTGGCTACCTGTCCAGCGCGGCCGGCGCACTCGACGCCGATTCCCCTGGCATTTGCGCCCGGTGCGTGCCAGGCGACGTCGTGCTCCCGGACGCTCTGCGTGACCGAATCGAGGTCGACCGCGAAGTGCCAGGAGGCCTTCGGCGCCTGCGGGCCCGCCGCCCACGCGGCGAGGTTCTCTGCGGCGTTCATCACTTCAGAGCACTCGGCCGTGTGGATCACGACCCAGAGGACGTCACCCAGGCGCCGGTGAGCCCTTGTGTAGTTCTTGGCTTGCCGCAGGGGCACGCCGTCGAGGTCACCTTGAGCAAATTTCGAGGGTAGGACGAGCATTCTCGAGCCTACCTCCTCGACCTTTGCCGACCCGGGCGTTGAAGTTCGACGCACTTGGGGCAGGTGCGGCGTTTTGTCGCCAGTGCCCACTCCGGAGGCGCGGGAATCAGGTGACCGCACTCGAGCCGGAGATACGCCCGCCCCTTCAAGACGTGCACTCCGACGACGCGCTTGCGACCACGTTCAAGCACGGAATATACTGCAAAGTAGCATGCCGGACGACGCCAACGCACCCGACCTGTGGGATCGCATCTGGCGGCACGATGGCGAGGCAGAGTGGAGGCGGCGGGCCCTGGCAGAAGTCTACGCCCGAGTCTGCCGACTCGTGCCGGAGCGGTCTAAGGTGCTCGACGTCGGCGGAGGGGTGGGAGTGCTGGCGCGGAGGCTGCGAGACGAGCGGGGCTGCGACTGCGTCGTAGTCGACCAGAGCCCCGAGGCGGCGCGGCGCGCGGCGGACGCCGGCGTCGCCTCAATCTGCATGCCCTTCGAGGACGCGCTCGGCGTGATGGCCGAGTGGCTGCCCGACGTCGTCGTGGCGACGGAGTTCATGGAGCACCTCGACTCGCCGCTCCGCGCCGCCCTGCTCGAGTGCGGCAAGAACGTAGGCTCAGCCCTCGTCTCCGTGCCGAATAATCGGCTCGGACCCGACGAGGAGCCGCAGCACAAGGTGAAGTACACCGCCGCGGAGCTCCTCTTTCAGCTCCGCAGCCACTTCGGCGCCGACTGCCGCGTCGAGGTGCTTGGACCCTACCTGCTCGGGGTGTGCGGAAAAATCGCCCACAAGGGTTTCACGCTGAGCGTGTGCTTCCCCGCGCGCGACGAGGCCGCCGACATCGAGGCGACGCTCGCGAGCTTCCGGGGCGTCGCCGATCAGCTCATCGTCGGCATCGACCCGCGGAGCTCTGACGAAACAGAGGAGATCGCGGCGCAGTACGCCGACTTCACGTTCAAGCTCGACTCACCCGAGGGCCCCGAGAGCGACCGCGCTCCCGAGGGCGGCGTCCACTTCGCGCACATCCGAAACCAGTGCATGAATCTCTGCAAGGGCGACTGGATCTTCATGACGGAGGCCCACGAGAGACTCGTCGCCGGCGACGAAGTCCTGCTCGCTCTCGACCGAGCAATGCCGCGGGGGGCGAAGCTCGGCTACGTGGTCCGGACGGGCAACGGCCAGGCGTGGGCCTTCCCCTGGCTCACTCGGAACGAGCAGAACATCCGCTACTCGAGGATGACGCACAACGTGGTCGACTACCCCGAGGGGGCCCTCCACGTGCGGCTGCCCACCGTCCGGACGCTCCACGAGCGCCACCGCGACCGCGAGCTCGCGAGGCAGGCGCAGCGCACGGTGCAGAACCGAAAGACGCTGCTCGAGGATTGGCTCGTCCGTGAGAGCCCCGCATCGCTGCACTACCTCGGCGCCGAGTGGCGCGAGCACGACGAGAGGCGCGCCATCGAGCGGTTCGAGCAGTTTTTAGCCCTGCCAGCGAAGAACGGCCCGATGCGGTACCATACCCGCCTGATGCTCGCCAAGTGCTACGCGCGCGCCGGCCAGAAGAACGATGCGCGCTCGGTGCTCCTCGCCGCCGTGGGCGACGACTGGACGCGGGTCGAGCATTGGCTGTGGCTCGGTGACCTGGCTTTCGAGTCCGGTGACTTCGAGGAGGCCCTGCAGTTTTACCGCTACTCAGCGACCGCCATCAACGAGCCACCCTTCGCGCTCTGGTGGATCGACCTAGCGACGTACACGTACCTGCCGGCGCAGAGGCTCGCCATGACGTACGGCGAGCTCGGGCGCGGCGACGAAGCACTCCACTGGGCTAGACGCGTGCGGGAGCTCCTGCCGACGAACGCGCCGGCCGAGGCGTTCGACGAGGTCGACAGCAACATCCGAATTCTGGAAGAGGCTCTAGCAGCCGCATGAACACGCGATGGTGTGCGTGGTGCGGCGACGACCTCGACAAGAGCAATCGGAAACTTCGGTTGAGCAAGAAAAAGACTGCGTCGTTCTTCTGCAACAGCCGATGCGAGCGAGATTTCTGGCACGACGTCTACCGAAGTGGAGACGACGTCGATACCGTCGCCAAGTCGTTTCTGGTCATCGGGGCGCAGGCATGATGTACCGGATGAAGGCGTACGTGCTCGTCGAGGCCGACGACATGAATGAGGCGTTCGCTAAGATCGGTGAGCACCTGCTCGCCGTTGCGCGCGACGAACCAAGCGAGGCCCTGCTGCCCGGCAGCGAAATCGCATTTGACGAAGTCGAAGGAGACGAAGATGGAGACGCTGCAGCAAGAAATTGAACTGAAAAAGTTCGGTGGTTATGTGACCGCCGAGGTCGTGCGGGACGGACCGCGGGGGCCGCGAGTCATATCGCGCCGCATCACGCACAACCTAATCGTGAACGTAGGCAAGAGGCAGATCTGGCGGATGGTGAGCGGCCTCAACACCCAGACGTTCGACCAGATGCGCATCGGCACGTCGGGCGCCGCCGCGGCGAGCAACCAGACGAACGTGCTGTCGCCCGTCACCGGCACCATCAATACCGTCGACAGCAAGACGCTGCTCGCCGGCACTCGCACGATGCAGTGGGTGATCTCCTATCCGTCGGGCGCCGGCAGCAAGAGCGCAACGGGCATCAAAGAGGTCGTGCTGCTCAGCCAAAACACGTCGCCGGGCGGATCGGCCATGATGCGCTCCGTTTTCACCTCGGTAAATAAAACCACGGCGGATAAACTCCGCATCCAATATTCAGCTAGGATCACCTGATTTTCTTTTTCATTTAAGTTATCGCTGCTACGCTTCTTACGTGCCGTACACGAAGAAGTTCGACAAGACGCTTTACGATCCCCGATGGCTCCGCCACATGTACGTCTCTAAGAACATGACGCCTCCCGAAATTGCGGAGCATCTTGGCTGCACAATCGGTGCAGTGCTCGACAACCTTCGTCGGCACAAGATTCCTCTCGAACCTCGCAAGCGCGTGAGGCAGAGCGGCTCTCATGCACCGCGGCCTCGAACCCGTTTCCTCACGACGCTGCATAATCCTGAGTGGTTGCGAGAGCACTACGAGGAAAAGAAGCTGAATGCTTCACAGCTCGCTCACCTAACTGGGGCTTCCATACCTGCTACGCTGCGCGCGCTGCGCGTGGCGGGCATACGGGTGCGATCAATAGGTGAGGTCAAACGGTGCAAGCCTAACCCGAAAAGGCGCATTCATGATCCAACAGAGGTTGCTTGTCGGCATCGCGCCCGCAAAAAAACTCCTCCGGGTCCGTGCGTGCTCTGCAGTAAAACAGGCGATGCGGTCAATCACAAGGACCGCAACCCCTTCAATGAGTCCGAAGAAAATTTAGAAAGACTCTGCAACCAGTGCCACTCCCGCCAGCATGCCAAAGAGCTGCGCGTCATGATCGAGTGGCTGCGCGACCGATTCGGCGTGCAGTATATCGACATCCACCTCGAAGCGCGGAGGCGCCTCACTCAAGAGAGGTCTACGTGAGCCACAAGGACAAGATTGGCGTCAGCGACGCCATCGACGTCAAGAGCATGTCACCGGCGGAGCGGCTCAAGCTCAAGCAGCTGCTCGCTGATGTCGCCGTCAACCCGTGCCCGAAATGTGGCAAGGAGACCCGGTCTCACAAGAGCGAGGGCTCGTGTCCGTCTGACCAGTGCCCGCACGAGAAGAGGCAGCGCATCTGCACGAACGCGAAGTGCCGGAACGTTTTCGAGGAGTGAGGCCCCGTGGGGCGCCTCCACCTGCCCCTCGTCGACGAGACCGTTAATCGCGACAACCGAGACGGCTCTCTCTGGCGCCGCGTCGGTACATGCAACAGGTGTGGCTCATGTTGCCGTTCAGGTGATCCGTTCAACGGTGAACGTGGTACGCCCGCTGTAGAGGGAGCGTGCGCGCTCTACGCTGAGCAGGACGGCGTGGGGACGTGTACAGATCGAAGCGACCACTACTATCTGATCGGCTGCGCGCACTGGCCCTCTCTGCCGCGGCACATCGCCGACTATCCCCGGTGTTCGTACGCTTTTGAGCGGATCAACTGATGCCCAAGACCTGGTACATGACCAATGCCACGGGCAACGGCTACCAGGAGCTGTCCGAGACGGCGCCGGGAAGCGGGACCAGCAGTCCCAACGTCGGCTGGACCGTTGCGAAGGTCGCGGCGAGCAACTTCTCGGACCTGCAGGCCGGGACCGAGCGAGCTTCGGGAACGTTCGGCGCGACAGTGCTGCCCGGGACGACCTTCGTAACGTCGCGCGGCTTCCGCACCGACGCCTTCACCATCAGCTTCACGAGCGCCAACTGGACCTTCACGTTCGAGGTCACGGCCGTCAGCGCCGCGGCGGGTCAGGACGGGCGCTTTGGGCTGCGCATGTGGCGGAGCGTGAACGCAGACGGCACGAGCGCGACGCAGATAACGAGCGCGCGGCAGGTAACGACGAGCTTCACGGACCTGGGGACGGGGGCGACGACCGAGATCAGCGTCACCTTCAACCCCGGAGCGTTCTCGCTCGCGAACGAGTTCTTATTCGTCGCACTAGCCCACGAGATCACGGGCGCCTCGACGAGCAACAGCGCCGACGTAATCCTCCGCATCGGAGCGAATGAGACGCGCATCGTCTCGGCCCCGTTCGCTCAGACCGTGAGCCCGTCGGACTCGGTCTCGGTGACCGACGCAATAGCGCGCACGGCCACCTTCGGTAGGACGCCGTCGGACTCGGTGAGCGTCACGGACGCGACGACGCGCTCAACGAACACCTCGCGATCTCTAAGCGACTCCATCAGTGCCACTGACACGTCGAAGATCAACCTGACGAGAACTCAGGCGATCAACGACACGATCACGGTGTCGGATAGTTCCGCGTCGTCGGCCTCCTTCGGGCGCATCACGAGCGACTCCGCAAGCGTCTCCGACTCGGTCACGGCGGAGATCTTCACGAGCGGCATCAGCGTCGACGTCAGCGACTCCATCAGCGTCACCGACGCGACGAGCCGGACCGCGGATTTCGGGCGTAGCGGCTCGGACAGCGCGAGCGCGACCGACTCGTCGACGATCAACCTCACGCGCGACCAGGCCGTCAGCGACACGATCACCGTCGGCGACAACTCCGCGACGGCGGCGAGCTACGAGAGGCTGCTCTCTGATTCCGCGACCGTCACCGACTCCGTCTCGGTATCGACCGCACTCGCGATCTTCGCGAGTGATGCAATCTCTGTTTCAGACTCGTCGACGATCAATCTGACGCGGGATCAGTCCGTCAGCGACACCATCACCGTCGGCGACGACGCCTCGACCGCGGCGGAGTACGCGCGCTCGGTATCGGACGCCGTCTCGGCAATAGATTCGGTGACGGCGCAAATCTCGGCTGCTGCCATCGAGCGCACCGTCAGCGACGCCATAAATGCGACCGACGCGCTGGTCGTAAACTTCACGCGCAATCAGTCGATCGACGACGTCGTCACGGTCGACGACGGGGCTCTGACCGCGGCTAGCTACTCGCGAACGTCGTCAGACGCGGTGTCCGTCACTGATTCAGTCACGGCTCAGATCGTCGGCCTTATCACCGTCGAGCTCTCGGACTCGATCTCCATCACCGACGCACTCGCGGTGCAAAAAATCGGCGTGCATGATGTCGTGGGAGGCGACGTTATCGGAGTCGGCGACTCGACGAGCGTGGACGTCATTCGGCCGCGTCCCCCCGTCCCGCCGAAGCCTCCGAAGCCAAAGCCGAAGAAGAGGCCCAGCCAACCCTCCACGTCGTTCAGCGGCGGCAGCGCCTCCGCCGGGCTCGGTGCTGACTTCCTGCTCAATAACCTCCTAGAACAGCTAGCGAACGACGTCTGCGAGCCCTCGGCACCACTGGTCGTCGTCGAGCAACCGCAGCGTTTCAGACCACCTCCTCCGCGCGAGGTGCCCCGCCAGCTCGTCTACATCGACAACGTCGATCAAAGCCAAAGGCACACGCACAACTTCGTCGAGAACGACCAGCGCGTGATGAACTTCAATTTCGCGCCGCTTGAAGACAGTACGCTGAGGACCGTCCTCCTCATCGCGCTCGGCGTCGGGCTCGCCGCGCTCATCTGGTCGATAGCTACTGCTTCGCAGCGACCTGCTCGTCCACCCAGGCGCGAAGACGCTCCTTGAGCTCGTCGGGGAGCTCCGTAGCGAGCAGCCCCGTACCGGAGGCTCCGCTGTAAGTAATATGGGCGCTCTGCAATGCTCTTCCTTGCTTCGGTCGAGCCTTGGCTCCTTTGGCAGACACTGCAGTTCTACGCTGCTCGAGTTTTTTCACTGCCTCGTTGATGGGTCCCTCGAATTCGATGGATAGGCGCAGCATCTTTTTCTCCTAGTTTCAAACGAAGGTCGGGTTGCCGAGCTCCAGCAAGTGGACGTAGGCCAGCGCCTGGGCGGTCGCGTCTCCCGCGGCTCCGGTGAATGTGAAGCGAACGACGGCGCCGACGGGCGCCACGGTGATCGTCCAGCCAGTCGCGGGTGACTCATTGTCCGGCGGCGCCGCTGCTGGTGCTCCAACCACGGTGGCGACGCCGCCGACCATGAAGGCGAGGAAGGAGAAGTCCCACTCGGCCCAAGCCGTCGCCGCCGCGTCCGTGGTCGCGTTGCGGTTGTGGGCAATGAGCTCGACCTTGAACTTATAGACCTTGTTGTCCTCGAGAACGATCTCTGCGTCGCTGAAGGAGGCGGCGGGAAGGCCTCCGACGCCCAAGTCCACCGGCGCACCCGCGGCGCTGATGCCGAAGAGACTGACCTCCGTATTCTGCGCGTCACCCTGCACGGTCGACGCCATGAGGCCGTGCGCGTGAGATAAAAAGAAGCGGCCGCGCGCCGACGTACCCTCTACATGAGATCCGGTGCCGCCAACGGTCGTGACGAAGTCGCCTGCGACGCTGTTGTTTTGCTGTCCCTCGACGTGCGAGCCGAGCGCTTCGGCGATGTTGAACGCGCCTTCGGCGTGGGTAAATAGACCAATGGCTTGGTTATTTTGTCCTTCTGCGTGACTGGCGTCGCCGCTCGCCACAGTTGTAGTACCCTCTGCGTGAGCACCGATGCCGGAAGCGGTCGTTACCTGACCCTCGGCGTGACTGAAGTCGGCGCTCGCCTGCGTCTGTCCGCCTTCTGAATGGGCCGTGAAGCCCGAGGCGATCGTATTGTCTCCTTCGGCGTGCGAGGCGAAGCCGGACGCCAACGACGTTCCCTCCGAATGCGAATCGTCACCGGAGGCCGTCGATTCATTCTGCGCAAAGGCTTCGAAACCTAGGGCAGAGCTATTGTTAAATGCGGCGCTGATGTCGCCGACCGCGCCCGAAGTGTTCGCAGCGAATGAACCAGTTCCAATGCTGTCAGCGCTGTTAAACGCAGCTGACACATCACCGGTCGCGTCGCTCTCGTTGCCAGAAAACGAACGTACGCCTGAGGCAGTTCCCGGACCGATACACGCTGCACCGTCGGCAACGGCATCAGCAGTCAGACCAATGGCAACTGCGCCGTTTCCCTCTGCGACGGAGCTGTTGCCCAGGGCGACCGCGGCAAACGTGGCGCTCGGATTAGTTTCGTCACCGACTCTGTTCCCCTCACCCGCAGCAAAACCTGCTTGGCTGTGAACCTCGTTGATCTCCCCGCCGGCAATCGTTCCTACGCGACCTCCCGGACCGACGAAATTGCCGATGCCGCCACCGATGGTACCGTAGTCGGCCTGAACGCCGTCATTCGGGTCCGGCTGAAAAGAAGTGCGGGTTCCGAGGTTTATGATTCCGGTCTTCGTGTTGTCTATGGGCGACTGCTCGTCCTTGCGATTGGTGCGGCCGTTCTCGCTCGGGTCGCCGCCGTCGAAGACGAACGCAAACCTCCCTCCTCGGATCCACGCGCTGCCTGCGGGAACCGCGCCCGGACCCGCAGGAAGCGTCGACTGCTTCGACAGCTCGTAGAGCGTCTGCTCGGAGATGACATACGCGAGCGTGCCGTCGGGGAAGTTTTGAGTGTGCAATGCGGCAAGAGCTTCCAGGTCGGGCACCACGATGAAGAACCCGAAAGACGCGCCGGAAGGGGCTCCCCGACCCGAACCGCATGACGTACTACATGTAGGCGTCGACATCTCTCACCTCTTGACCTTCAGTGTACCCCAAAAAAGTGCCACGCCGGCGCCGATGATGAGCAGGGGCGGCAGGAGGCTCCGCACGCTGATTCCGCGCTCTATCGGCGCCGACTCGCCGAGGGCCCGAGCTATTCTCGACAAACAGCCGGAGAGGAGCCCGGTGTACTCCTCGAGCGGCAGCGCGAAGTAGCCCGTAGCCTTGAGGGAGGACGCGAACGAAGAGGGATTTCCGGAGTTGGCCGCGGAGAGCGTGGCAGACCCTCCTCGGCCCTTGTAGACGCGCCGGACGAGCGCGCGAAAACCCTCGGCCGCCGACTCGTAGCGAACGAAGCAGGCCTGATACTGCGTGCGATCCTCTCTCGTGTCGGTCGCCTCGAAGCAGGTCGGCGGGCACGGCGGTTCTTCGCGGCAGTGCTGAGCGCCCATGTTGTGCGTGCCGGTAATGCGCTCGCCGGTCACGACGTTGCGGTACGACGTCGCGTCGTACGCGCCGCCCGTCTCGACGCACGCGATGCCCTGGACGAACTGCGCCTCGTAGAGCGTTGGCTCTCGACTGAACTCGGCTCGGAAGGCCTCGACGATCGCGTCGCGCGCCTCGGCGTGCGTCGATGGACTGGAAGGCGAACCGAGCCAGGTGATCACTTGCGCCAAAGGTACCAGACGGCGGCGACCGCTGCTGCGCCGACCACGAGCCAGGGAAAACGAGTTCCACCCGCTCCGACGCCGCGCTGAGCCTGGAGCAGGTAGTCGTACGGATCGACCGTCTCTCCCTGCGGAGTGGCCACTTGAAAGTGGAGGTGCTGCGGGCCGCCAGAAGCGTTGCCCGTGTTGCCCATGTATCCGATCACTTCCCCCGCGCGCACCCTCCTCGGAAAGACTCCCTCGTAGCTGGACAGGTGGGCATAGTAGTAGCTCCAGCCGCTGTCTGCCTTCAGGTACACGACCAGTCCTCCCCGCGGATCGTCGTCGGTCCTGGCGGAGCCGGTCTCCACGGCGATGATCGGTGCGTGCTCCGCGGAGAAGATGTCGGTGCCGAGGTGCGAGGCGCTGAAGCGCCGGGAAAAGGTCGCCCCTGCGCCGACGGGGAAGGCCTGCAACATGCTCAGTAGACGGTCGCGGTCGCGAACCCCCCGGGCACGCTCGCGCTGAACGGAACGAAGACCTCTCCACTCGGCACGAATCCGTCGCGGGGAACGACCGTGATGTTGTAGGGCGACTCACAAGATATGTAGACGTCGTGCGTGTGCGGCTTGCCGCCGGCGCGCGCATCGACCGTCGTGCGCTTCATCACGTAGCCGCCACCGCGAAGAACGACGAGGTCCTCGGCCGAGAGCTCGACCGAGTGCGAGTGCTCGTTGTCGCGCGTTGTGTAGTAAATCCGCGGCAGCACGGGGAACGGCTCGTAACCGAAGCTCACCGGGTAGCCGCGCACCGTGTCGAGGGCGACGAGCAGCCTGTGCGAGTGGTCGACGTGGTAGGTCACCGCAGTCGAGCAGAGGCGCGGCGGCCGTCGCAGCCTTCGAAAGCGCGGCTCGATGACCAGGTTGATGGGCGGCAGCGCCTCCGCGCGCACGAATGACCGCCTGACGTTGCTGCTCACGATGAGCTGACCGACGTTTCCTTCGAAGAGCTGGGAGTACGCGTGCATCTTTCACTTCCTCGCTTTTGCGACTGCCGCGATCGTCCTCACCAGAGCGAGTGCGAGAAAGATGGCGGTGATGGGGTGGTCTTCAATCGCCTGAGCTAGAGTAGCCGGCTTCGCCGCGGTCGGCGCTGGTGCCGGAGCGGGGGGAGCGGTCGGCGCCGGGGGCGGCGACGTCAGGGGCACAGCCGGGGGGCGCATAGTCGGCGCCGGAGGCGCGGCGGACGGCTGCGGTATGCCCATCGGGCACTCCGCGGGCCACCACGGCACGAGCGCCCACGACGGCAGCTGCACGCCCGGCAGCGGCGGCCAGGGCAGGCCCGTCTGCCACCAGAAGGCGGGTGCCGGCGGGGGCCAGGGCAGTCCCGTGCCGGCCCAGCAGGGCGGCGAGAGCGGCCAGGGACCCTGCCAGCCGGGTGGCGCCGGTGGAGGCGGTGGATTCGGCCAGGCGACGAGGTCGGGCCACCCTGTGGGCTTGGGCGGCGGCCAGGGACGCGAGCTCGGCCAGCCGAAGGGTGCCGAACCGTCCGGCGCCGGCGAGGGTGGGAAGGGCACGTCCGGAGGCCAGTCCGCGGGACGCGGCGGCAGTGCGGGCAGGAGAGGCACTTGACCGAGCCAGGTGATCATAGCTGCCTCGTCAATTCCCACCTCGAGCCGGTCCAGCTCCACAGGCGAAAGATCCTGCCGTACGCGAAGTAGCGCACCTTCACGGCGCCGAGCTCGGTGAGCGCGTCGCGCTCGTCGAGCACGAGCACCTCACGCTGCCCGTAGATCTGGCGCCACGAGCCGGTGAACTCCCACACGTCGACGTAGCGGTACTGACGACCGACGCCGAAGAATCCTTCCTGCGAGAGCATCACGTGAAGAACACCAGCGCAACAACGGCTGCGATCGCACCACCAAGTACGAACAGTCCCAAGGAATTAGAGCGAGGTTGAAGAGCCGCCCCGGGCGGAGGAGGAGAAACCCGGGGCAGCTCCTCAGGCGGATGTGGCGGCTGATTTTCAACCCGCTCCGGAACAGCTGTGCGCCTCGACGGCGCACGCAGCCCGGGCACCCTGCGCGGCGGAGGCGGCGCCTCGACCACAGGGACGCCGCTTCCGAAGTTTTGCACCCAATAGTGCTTGTACCTGCCGCTCTCGGTCTTGTAGTAGCCCACGCCAATCTGCGTGAGCGCGGGGTTCATGATGTTGTCGCAGTGGTGCTCGCTCTTCATCCAGTCGTCGACGACTTTCTCTGCTGTCGGCTGCCCGGCGGAGATGTTCTCCGCCATTGTGGTGCCTCGAAAGCCGGCCGCCTGCATGCGCTCGGCAGGGCTCCTGCCCTCGGGCGTGAAGTGGTCGAAGTAGTTTCGCTCCGCCATGTCCTCGGCGTGGAGTCTCGCGGACTTCGTCAGCTGCTGCTGGCGCGTGAGCGGCGGCGCCGGACCCAAGCGTCTGGTCCCGCACGTCGCCCCCGCGGCGCGGCGCTGGTTGACGAGTTCGATGACCTCGCACTCGAGCCTCTGCCACTCGGCGCGCCACGCGGTGCCGTCACTGCCGCACGCGGGCGCTCCGAGCCAGGTCAGGTTCATGAGAGGAAGTAGTAGGCTGCCGCCGCAACAACCGCGGCTCCGATGAGAATCGGCGCAGCAGAAGACTTCTTCGCCTGCGCAATAGGCGTGGGACGCGGCGGCGGCAGCTCCCCCGGGGGAATCTCTGCAGGCGGAGTCACCGGCGGCACGCTCGGCTGGCAGTCAGGAGTAGCCTCCCAATCACCGAGCTCGGCGGGCGCCTTGAGCGCCGTCCAGCAGACGTAGTTCGCGGCGCGGTTGTCGCCGGTCCAGCCGCGTTCACGACAGTACTTGACAATGCCGCGTTGCTCGGGCGTGAGGCACGCGGGCGGCGCGGGGACCGTGGCCGGCGGATCGCAGAGGGGCAGGTCGAAGTAGCCAGCCTCGAGCGTCTGCCGACAGAAGTTTCGAAGTGCGAGAATGTCGACGCCCTGCACGAGCTCGGGTGGACCGATGTAGTCGCCCCTCGCGTCGAAGTAGAAGCAGGGCTGCGCGGCGATCACCTGCTGCGGGCTCAGGCACTCGCCCGGCGCGGGCGGTGGTATCGGCGCTGCGACGGGCTCGCACTGCTTTGTCGTGCGGTTCCTCACCTGTCCCGGCGGGCAATTCGCCCAGCAAATTCCGGTATCGGTATCACGCACTGTATTCGGAGGGCACACATAGGGTACGCATCCCGTACCTGCTCCTGCACCCAAGATCTGATCGGGAGGGCACACGCGTCCTGCGGCGCCGACATCTCGGCACTTTACGCTCCTCGACGCCGTGTCCCAGTAGGCTTCTTTGCCCGGACCGCAAAGGATATTCGTCTCCTGGAGACACTCTCCAGTGGAGGCAATACGAACGCTACCCGCAGGGCAGTTCACGGGTACGCAGCCGTTCGGTCCGACCGCCTGCCCCGGGCACTGCCCTATCCTGATTCCCCCGGCCGTGGGTATGTCACGGCAGCGAATCTCTTGGCGCTGAGGATCCCAAAAGGCCTCGAGGTCGGGACCGCAAGAAGCGTCTTGCCCCAGCGTTCCCCTCTCTCTCGCCGAACCGAGCCACTGGATCGCCATCATGCCACCTGCGTTACCAAGTAGATGCCGCCGAGCGCGGCTGCGGCGAGCAGGAACAGTCCTCCCGCCCCGATTCCGCCCTTCGAGGTCGTGGTCGACGCGCCCACCCTGCTCGGAGTGACGCGGTCGGGGCACGTCGTCGGCACCGTCATGCCGCCCGGGCACTCGGGAATATCGAAGGGGCTGCCTGGCCCCTCCGCCGGTACGCCCTGCACGAGCGTGAGGAAGTAGAGCGCGCCGCACGTGACAGAGTTCCATGTGCCGTCCACGGGGATCGGCACGTAGCCTCGCGCAGAGAGTTCTCCGTTGATGCGCCGCTGCACCGAGCGCACGGCGTCGCTCACGGCGCCGAACTGGACGACGCACTGCTCGAAGGGGTTTTCCGGGGGAGCCTGAGGCGGAGGTGGAGTCGGCAGAGGAGCTGCTCCACGGCAGAGACTGTTCAGCTCGGGGTGCGCGAGCACCAAATCGGCGAGCTGCGGGTCGACGGTGCCGAGCTCGTTGCGGGCGATTTGGAGCAGCCTGTCGCACGTCGCCTGATCAAGGACACCGTCGTCGCGGACGGTAGGGAGATTGTTTCGCGCGAGCACCTCGTTCACGAGCACCTGCATCGTGAAGAGGTCGAGATTGAACACTCCCGGAGTCACGGGCGCGGAGGCCTGGCCGAGTGCGCCGCCCTCTTCAGGAACGCCGGCTATCACCTGCGACTGAAAACCCTCTTTCGTCACGACGCCGCACCCCGGAGGCCGACCTACGAACACCTTCGTCGCGACGACGACGCTGCCGCGCAGCATCCTGAGCTCGAGCCCCTCGCCCGGCTCCTGCACGACCGATACGTTCGAGATGATCTGCTGAAATTTTGCCTCTGCCTGCTGCCGCGTCATGATGCTTGGTCCCGCGCTCCACGAGACGAGCTCGCGGCAGTCGCGGAGCACGCGCACCAGCACGAACCTGTAGTGCGCCGGAGGCTGACGAAGCAGTGGCACGCCTGGGATCGAAATATCGAGAGGCACGCCGGGGCGCAGGCCCCTCGGCGACCTGAGCGTCACCTGTCCCACCGTCGCCGCGGAGCCGAGCCACTCGATCATCACGCTACCTGCGTGACGGCGTAAATACCTGCGAGCACGGCGGCCGCGAGCAGCGCGAGACCTCCAGCACCAACTCCGCCGGTCTTCGCGACATTCGTCGGAGGCGGCGCCGTCCCCGGCTCGACGATGGGCGGCGCGGGCGTCGCGCACTTGTCGCCGACCTTGATCTGCCCGGGCGGGCAGTCGACGGCGCCCTGCGGGCCGCAGAGCCCCTGCGGCCTGTTCTCCCACTCGGCTCGGTGCTGCTGGCACGTCACGGGCAGCCCCGCGGCATTGACCTGGTTCACGGCCGCGCACGTGATGGGACCGAGCTTGCCGTCCTCGGTGATCTCGCAAAGCCCATATCCCGGCGGGTCAGACGCGGCGCGCGCCGCGAGAATGCGCCTGTTGGTGTCGCTTTGAAGATTTTGCGTCGCCTTGCTGAAGCGAAGCCACGGGTAGGAGACGCCTGAAATCTCCTCTGGCGGGCAGAGGCGCGTGACGCACTCCTCCTCCGTGTAGCGCTGGTGCAGCGCGCGAATGCAGTCCTCGATGTCCTGCAGGCTCGTCTCGGGAATGAACGCCGCAGTGCAGTCATTTCGCGCGCGCTCGAAGGCGTCGGCCTGGCAGTCCTTGAAGCCGGGCACGTCCCAGCAGACCCCCGGAATTTGGCCGAGCCTGCCGGTCCTCACGCTGCCGAGCCACTGCACGGGCGCGCCCTCGGTCCTCGCACTGCCAAGCCATTGAATCTGCGTCATCTTCTTCTCCTCAGAGGGGCGCCCCGCACTCGGGCAGGAGCTCGACCGTCATCGCCCCCGCGACGCGGCCATAGATCGCTTGCTGAAACGTCGCGAGGAAGCGGTCCTCGGGCCGGAGCGCGCCCGGGTCCGCCGGCGTCGTGACCAGTCGCCCCGTTGGATTGGGTTGATGCACGCTCGCGTAGAACACGAGGTTGAAGGGACCGCGGATGATCTGGTGCAGCCGCCAGTCCGTGTTGTCCCACGGAAAGCGGATGTCACGCCACGTGTCGAGCCACTCGAGAGGGGCGCCCGGAGGAATGCCCGCGTTCGGCGCCACATAAGGGACAAGCGGCGGCATGTAGAGCAGCGCCGAGTCGAGCGCGCCGGAGAGGTTCGGGTCGGTGCCGGGCTGCTGCGCGGGATCGACAACGAGCGCGGTCATGACGCTGCGCTGCAGGCGCAGATGCCACGAGATGTTGCCATCGGAAAACGACCAGAACGGCGAGGTCACCTCGAGCTCGTTTGCGGTGAAGTTGCAGTCTTGATCCACTTGCTCGCAGCGAATCGTCACCGCCTGCCTGAGACCGTGCAAAATGATGCCGCACTTGTCCGGCACCTGGACTCCGACGAGCCGGATCAAGTAGCGGTTGCTCTGCGACGTCGTCGGCGCCGCTGGCACGCGCACGCCGGTCGACGCCATGTCGCCGACGTACGGGCTTGAGCCGATGCCCGCCTTGTCTGGGTCGAAGGAGCTCGACGAAATCTCGACGATGCTCCTGCAGCGCCAGCGCGGGTCGCGCGCCGACAGGAACGACGAGTGCGGCGACCCGTTCTCGCTAGCCGAGCCGACTCTGTGAGCGGTGGCTCCCATGGGCCACCGTCACACGCAGCATCCGATGCCCCGCGCGGCGAGGGCCGCGATGGCGATCTCGAGCGAGATGTCATAGCGGCGGGGCAGCGTGATGGCCCAGATGACGATGCAGACCTCGTAGGGGATTTCGTCAGCGGCGAGCGCCCGCCTGAGGGTGAAGTCGGCCTCGATCGTGGCCGCGCACCCGAGCACGAAGCCGATGGGGCACACGCACTCGAACACGAGCTCGATGGTCTCGAGCGGCGTCGGCTCCGAAGCGATCACGTAGTCCGTGAAGGACTTGACCGTCAGGCGAAAGTCGACGTTCGGGTTCAGGCGGTTGTTGACGTCCGACTGGGCCTTGAAAATCGAACCGGCGAAGGCGTTCGGCCGCCGCACGGTGTAGGTGATCTTCCTGACCCAGAGGTCGCGCGTGATGAGGCTGCCGAACTGCGCCGGAATCGTCTTCGGCTCGGTGCTCGTGAAGCTCGCGCAGATCGGCACCGACTTGAGCATGAAGGCCGGGCAGGTATCCGCGAACAGCGCGAGCGCGTCGATGTCGGCGAAGCCGTCGTGCATGCCCACGCCCACATCGCGCCTGGGCGACGGGGGCGGGAGCAGTGCAGCAGCCAAGCGCGGGTCGTGCGCCGCAACCTGCCCGAGGGTGACACCCCCGGGCAGGATGAAGTTCGGACCCATGGGCTCGATGAGCCCGGCGGGCTTCTCTTTCGACGAGTCGGTCATTCAGGGTCCGATCAGCGCTCGGCCCCCGGCAGGCCGGCGAGGTTGCCGCTGGCCAAGCCGAGGAGCGTCTTCAGGCGCGGGTCGTCGGCGCTGTAGTCGGTGCGTGCCTTGCCTGCGAGGCTCTGCACCCAGGGAGTGCCGGCGATGGTGTTGAGGATCGGCACGCGGTCGATGACGTACTGGTGGAGCAGGTCCACGCAGAACGCGTACGACACGCGGAAGCCCATCAGCCGGATGCCGATGGTGACCTTGCCGCCCGGCCAGTGCCCGGCACCGATACCGACGCCGCCCGTCGGCGACGCCGACGTGAAGCACTCGCTCGGGCTGATCATGCCGCACTCCTGAGCGCCGAGCGCCTTGGAGCCCGGCACGGCCGCCGCGCGCATCTGGTTCTTGAACACCTCGCTGTTGGTGCCGAGCAGATCGAACTCGACGCCGAGAGAGGTGACGGCGGGCACGAGGATGAGAGGGTTCTTGAAGCGGAACAGCTTCGGCTGCCGGCCCGAGAACATCGTGTGGCCCCACGTCACGGCCGCGCTCGGGGGCGGCGCGTCGATGGACGCGCAGACTCCGTTGCAGTCGGTGGTCAGCAGGGTGTTGACCGGCAAGAACTGGCAGTCCAGGCCGTTGTCGCGGGCGTGCTGGTTCGTCTCGCGGATCTTCGGCATCGTGCCGATGCACGAGTCGCCCGCGCCGCGGAAGCTCGGAGCAATCTCGCACATGCCGATGTCGCTGGCCGGCAGGTCCACGACGAGGCACTCGTCGTTGATGAGGATCTGCAGGTTGTACGTGCGGAAGAACGCCTCGATGAACTCCCACGTGGGACCGCCCCAGCTCATGACCGCGGGCACCTGACCCGGCGAAGCGAGCGCCCCGCCGTCGCAGCCCGAGCCCATGACCGCCGGAGGAGCGACCGCCGTGCCACCATCGGGGCAGTCGACGAGCACGCCGCTCTGGCAGAAATTCTGGCCCTCGCCGACGGCCACGATGCACATGCCGCAGATGATCGTCGGAGAGATCGTCGTCAGCAGTGAGAGGTTCGTCGACACGTTGCAGACGCCGTCCTGGGTCGGCGGGTTGAACTTGAACAGGCCGGTCTCGAACCGCGAGAAGAAGGAGTCGAGCTGCGCGTCGGTGACGGGCAGGCAGAGCGTCTCCTCGTAGAACACGAGGCTCGGAAGCAGGTTGGACGCAACCTGGTTCAGTTGCCCGAGCCCGACGCCCTGACCGAGCATCGCGAAGTCGTGGGGCATCGTGCGGATGTTGCGCCGCTTGGGCGCCGATCGAGTGATGTTCCTTGCCATTTTCTCTGTTCTCCTGGTTGCCCCGCTCCACATAGGACCCCGGGGCGTTGAAAATTACGGATTAAAAACTCTGACTTCTTCTCTTCACTCCTGCTCGGGAGCCTCGGTCAAACCGAAGGGCATCTCCCTTTCCCCGTTGGGCGTGCCGTAGATGAGCCCTGGTCCCGAGGGGGCGACGACGCCGGGCGTGAGCGGGACACAGTTTCCGGTCAGCGGATCGCGCACCATGCCGGGCAGACAGCCAGGCAAGCAGCGGCCCGAGATCGGATCGGCGTAGTGCCCAGGTGGGCACGCGCCGGGCGCCATGGGCGCGCTCTCGAGTGCCCGACAGAAGGCGTACGGGAGCACGACCCTGTTGCCGACCACCCAGAACCCCGGCTCATTCAGTGCGTTGACCTGCGCGACGTCGATGCCGTACTGCGCGGCCATGACGGCGAGGTCGTCGCCGGCCTGGACCACGTACTCGCACCGCCGCGCAACGAGATCGTCGGTGCAGTCACCGCACATCACGAGGTCCGGGCAGTGATCCCAGCACCCGCGCTCACCACCGCACGAAGGGCATACGCCAACGCGCCCAGTCGGTACGATCGTCGCGGGTTGACCAACCCGCCCGTTCGCCTCAGCCGACTGGGCCCGAGCTTTTCCCGCGGGTACTCCGTTGCCCTTGCCGTTACCGGCGGGGGCACCGCGACCGAGCGTGTACGCCGGGCCCGTGGTCGGGACCGGAGCCACGCCGACGATCTGCGGCGGGTCCTGCTGGTTGAGGTTCAGGTTCACCGTCGTCGCCCAGTTCTCGAAGAGCCCGTCGACGACCTCCTGCACCGTCTTCTGCTCCATCGGGTACATCCGGTTCGCGAAGGTGGCCTCCGAGCCCGACTGCACCTTGAACACCATCGGCATCGCGTACCAGTTGAGCAAAAGCTTCGTCAGGTTCGCGAAGAAGCCGACCGCGGTACCTCCGACGAGGAACGGCAGGATGCTCCTGCCGCGCACGGCGTAGGCGAGTGCGACGCCGGCAACGCCGCCGGCAGCCTGCGCGCCGAGGCGCCAGGCATCGGGACGACGATTTTGAGCCGCCGCCGCGTTCGCGCCGTAGTACGGGTTCTTGCCGTTCGTGGGCTTGCGGGTCGCAACGAAGCGGTCCGCCATGTCCGCGAGGGTGAGGCCGATGCCAACGCCGAGGCCCGCCATGCCGAAGGCGCGGATGGCCGAGACGCTGAAGGTCTGGTTCTCGAGCAGCTCACCGTAGGGATTCTCGAGCAGAGCGCGATCGCGGAAGGTCATGCTGCCCGCGTTCTCGCGCATGATCGAATTCTCCGAGTAGCGGCGGCGCGTCGTCCTGCGCCGACGACGCCGACGAGGATTCTCCTGCAGCGCAGCAGCACGCCGGCGACGACGCCGACGGGGGCGAGGGGTCTCCTCGATCACGATCGGCTGCCGCGACTGCGGCACCCTCACGAGGCGGACGCCTCCGCGACGAGAGCTCACGGCGCCTGTGCGACGACGAGCTCGCCTGCGAGTCCGACGAACAGCGCGACGACGGCGACGACGCGGTGCCGCAGCGGCACGAGCTCGACGCCTACGACGCCGACGAGGAGCCGCAGCCACTGCTACGCGGCGACGACGCCGACGAGTCTTCCTCGCACGACGACCTCCGCGCTTGGTGCGACGCTTGGCGCGTGCCTTGCGCAGGTTACGAAGTGACGCTGCCCTCTGCTTGCGTGTTTGAGCCATTCCTTTACCTCTCGGATTTTCGAGCAAGGGTTCTGCGCGCAGTGCGGGAGCCTGCTCGACTTCCTCGCGCTCGCGCGCGTGATCGTCGATTTCCTTCTTTACGCGCAGCCATGCTTCCGTCGGCTTCATCCCAGCACTCTGCGTCGGACAGTCGCATGCGCGCTCAACGCTGATAACTATGGACGAACAAATCCCCTGCTGTCAATCACGCAACCTTCGGGTAGCGGCAGTCGCCACGCGAGAGGTCGCGTCGTCGACATCAACTCGACGGGCGGATCGTAGCGATGCTCGAACAGCGTCGCGAAGCCGAAGCGACGGTAGCGGATGAACCGGATGAGCGCTTTCGGAGCCCAATCTCCGCCAGGAAGCGTGACGGAGCCTCCGCGAATAGCCGCCTCGGGACCGAAGTAGTTCTTCGCCACGCGCAGGTCTGCGCGATGTATATCCGACTCAGTTTGCAGTCTTCCTCGACTCCAACGCAGCACATATATGTCGCACTTGGACAAGAGCCTGCCCGCGGCGTCGTGCACGATGACGTACGAGGGCGGTAGGCGAATATCGCTCGGCATTTGCCGAGGATCTAGCTTGTGCTCGCCCACGCGCTCGGCCTGCTCGGTCGACACAAAGCTCACCTGATCACCGCGCACGAGGAAGTGAGCGAGCTCGCACGCCTGCTCGTCGCAGACCTCCACTTCGGCGACGCGCGGCTCACCGCCGGCGGTCGGGTCGATGTCCGACACCGCCGCCGGATTCTCGCACCCGCATTCCTCTTCGTCGCTCATCGCCGCGGGCACCCGATGACTGCCTCGACGCGGTCGCTGAGAGAAATCGTGCGGAAGCTGCCGCGCGTGAAGTGCGAAGGTGATCGCTGACGCAAACGGTACTTGTTCGCGGTCGTGTCGACCTTGTGCGCGACGTAGCCGTTGCGACGCGCCCACGCAATGGCGCTCTCGCGCGTGAACCTGTTGCGATCGAAGAGCAGCGTCTGCACCTGCGTGCCGCGCGCGCAGCGCTGGTTATCGAGAAGGCGCCGCCGCGTGTCGCCCTTTTCTGATCCGAGCACGGCGCCAATGCCGCCGCCGACGATCGCGCCGGGCAGCCCGAGCAGGAGACCGCCGAGCAAGATGCCGACGCCTCCGCCAATCGCCATGTTCGCTCCGCGCGATGGATTCTCTTCGTACTTCTTGGGCATCGTTTTACCTCTGGGCCTGCGCCCTGCGCGTGACAACGAAGTCGCCGCGCTCGTTGGTCACGCCGTAGGCGTAGATCTCATCATTCTCATTGGCTCCAAAGGAAAGCGCAGCGCGCGCCATCTCATCGTACGTGCGCGAGCTGTCGACCGCCTCGCGACCCCGCCAGTACGGCGAGGCGCGGAGCTCCTCGAATCGCCAGTGCCCGCCGGGCCACGAGACTGTGCCGGCGTAGTCGTCCTCTCGGTCGCGATACTTGATGTTCACCCTGACGTCGCCCGAGTGACGCACGGGATTCTCGAGCAGACGCGCGGGCGCGAGTGCTCCACCTCCACCGCGCCGCGAGAGCAGCTGCGCGACGATGTAGAGAGCCGCGAGCCCGAGCGCGATGAAGCCTACAGTGCGGATGGTCTGCGGGATCTCTGACTTGCCCTTCGTCTGCTCTATCGCGCGCGCCTTGTGAATTTGAGCAGCGCCCTCGTAAATTGAATCGTTGAGCGCTTTGACCTGTTCAGGACTTGCGCCCGCCTCTAGCTGCTTGGTCGTCTCGATCTTCATCGTCTCGACCGTCTTCTGTTCAGCGACCTTCTCCACGGTCTCGCAGACCTCGGCGACTGCGAAGTAAGCTCCGATAATCGCGGCAACCACGATGACGCCGACGACGATCGCGGGCAGCGCACTTACCGTGCCGGTGATCCTGATCGGCTGGTTCGTCGCGTTCTCAATCTCGACGGGGCGGCCGCCGCGAATCTCAATGCGCGTCGCGTCGCCTTCGAGTCGCTCGAGCCCGAGCGCGCCCTGCGCGTCGGTGCCGAGCTTGCGCTTGCCTGCGATCGCATCGTCAGCGAAGCGCGTCAGCGTCGCGACCATCGAGCCGACCTCGAGAAACTGCTGGTCGAGGTCGGCACCCCACGCACCGAGCGGCGACTGGCCCTCGCCGGACTGCTCGGCGAAGAAGGGCAGTCCGAGCCTCTCGCGCACGCGCTTCAGCGTCGCTCGCGCGTCGCTCGCGCGCTGGAAGGCTACGTTCACGTCGTCGCGCAGCGCGCGCACGTAAGCTTCCCACGCCGCCGCGGTCGCTGCGGTGTCAGTAGCTTGACCCAACCACGTCACTGCGGACATCTCGCCTCCGTAGGATTGCATAAATTAGGTAGGTAGCGTTAACGAGCACCCCGAGCAGCAGAATCTTCTCGCTCCGGCTCCAGTGATCATCCTTGGCTTGCGCCTCACTGAGGATCGGCAGCGGCGCACCATTGTCGCCGTCCTGGCCGAGCCAGACTACGCGGCGAGCAGTAGCCATGCGACTCCCACCGCAACTGCGGCAACGATCACTACCGGCAGCGCAGATGGCTTCTTTGATGACGGGGGCAGCTTCTGCTGCGCGATAATTTCAGAGACGCGCGCGCTCTCCGCAGTCGCAAGTTTTTTCAGGTAGGTGTCAAGCCCGTCCTCGCTGAAGTACGGACGCCAGGGTCCGCGCTCGGCTTCCGTGGGCCCGCGGCCCGCGGCGAGAGTAGCCCCCGGAACGCCCCAGCGCTCGAGTGCCTTTGTCTCGACGAGGATCTCCTCGTTCGGAGGGGTTCGCACGCCCAGCCGCTGACTCGCGAGCCGAATCGCTGCTTTTCGCGTTCGTTGGTAAAATACGTGGTCGTACTGCGGCGCAACGAACTGCTCGCCCGCAAAGAATCCTTCGAAGATGTCGTAGATGGCCCCGCCGAGGTACTTGCCGATGGCCTCGCCGATGTCGGAGCAGATGCCGAGCGCCGACGCAATTGCAGTTACCCCTCCCGTCTCTGCGGCTAGCGCGACGCACGTGGCGTCTCCTGCGGCACTGCCCGCAGCCTTGCCGATATTCTGCACGTCGTCGCGCTTGGGCGGCCAGTCGGCCTTCAGCGCCTCGTTGTATGCCGCGTCAGCTGCAGCATCTTCCGGGCTCTTCGGCTCCTCCTGACCGAGCCACTTCGGACGACCGAGCCAGGTAATCATCCTCGCCTCCCGAGCCACCAGATCTCGCGCAGGCGGTGCGGATGGTCGACATCTGCGCGCCTGAAGCCGTCGACGCCGACGAACATGCCCTGCTGGACGAAGCCATTTTGATCCGGATCAAAACTTGTCGGATTCGTCAGACACGCGGTCTCGTCGCAGACGACCTTCACGACCGGAACGGACAAGAGTCTCTCGCGCGTGAATGGCTCGCACTTGCCGAGCGGAAAATCGTACGACGGGTCAGCGTAGAGCCACTCGCCCTTGATGCGGCACGCGCAGAGTACGTGCTGAATAGCCCTCGCAGATCCGTAAGCGTGGCCGACGATCATCGTGTGAATGCCCACCGAGAGAAAGCTCGCGGCGAGCAGAACGGCCATGTCGTCGCAGTCACCCGAGTTGAAGCACGGCCCGTGCTTGTCGTCCTTGCTGCACGCTAGCAGGTGCGCTCCCTTGATGTACTCGGTGCCGACGGGGTCAGGTACCCACGTCTTTGTCTGCTGCACGGCGCGGAGCAAGATCTCGGCCCGCGCTCGGTCTCCCTTGACGACCTGACCACCGAGGCGCGCGCCGTGGATGTGCTCCCCAGCCCACTCCTTGACGCGCGGGTGGTTGCCTCCCTGCGCGGACCGCTTGGCGACCTCCTCGAGCGAGCTCCTGACTCCTTCTTCGCCGAAGGGGTGGGCCCGCTTCTCTACTTTAGGGTTCCACTCGCCGGGGGGCACGCACGCTAGTCTGCCACTTCGGCGGGCGACTCCACAACCTCGGCCTCAAGGACCGGCAAGTCGACGGGAGGGTCGATGGGCGCCGGTGGCGGAGTTTCCTGCGGGGCTACGCGCGGTTTGCTGAACTTCTCCCACGGGTGTTCGGGCGGCGATTGCTCGGGTTGCGGCGCGACAGGTACCGAAGGCGGCTGCCAATTCGGAGTCTGGTGCACGTGAGGCTGTTGCTGCTGCATCTGTGGCTGTGGCGCTTCGTGACCCTGCAGCGTTTTCTGCTGTGAGGCGCGGTTGGAGATAGCCTCGGCCTGCTGCATCAAGTGCACCTGCTCGCGCATGACGCGCATGCGGTCTTCACTGATGTCGCTGAACAGCTTCTTGACCTTGCCGAGCAAACCGTCGAAGAGGCCCTCGTACTTGTCCAAGTTCATGAGCAGCGGCGCGGTGACTTCACCGTCGGCGTTCGCGATCATGCGCACGGGGCCGAAGTCCTTCACCTTCGTAGGGAAATCGGGATCACTCTGCGGCGGAGGCGGCGTCTCGGGTTCGGAGTCTCCTCCGCCGCCAAATGTGTTCACGAGACTGTCTCGTATCGAATTTACCTGCGTCAGCATCGCGCTCATCTCGTTGAGCTGCTCGATGGGCCCCTTGGGAGGAGGCGGCGGAGGCGGGGGCGGCATCTGAACCTGCGGCGCGGCGGTGGGTTGCGCGTAGTACTGCTGTGCGGTGAGCGCGGCATTTCGCGCGTTCGCGTCGTTCAGCTGCGTAATGAGCGTGGTCAGGAGCGCGCCAATGGTCGGATCGAGCCCGGGCGGCAGCTGGATCGGAGGCGGCGCCGGCATAGGCGGTGGCGCCTGCTGCTGCTGAGGCTGCTGCTGAGGCTGCTGCTGGATATACACGGGAGGCGGAGCGTAACCCTGCATGGGCGGGACGCCGTACGGCGGAGGCATCTGCGGCGAGTACGGAGCGGGTCCGTAGGGAGCTGGTGGCTGTTGTCCGTGTCCGTATCGTCGCATCTCGTCCTCGCGAAGTTGGATGTTACCGCTGGCGAACGGGTAGCGGCCGCCGTGCACCTCCCACCGGAACACTGCTCGCTCGCCGTTCCACAGGTCCTGGACGATGTGCGACCGCATGAGCTCGTAAGTCCTGATCTGCGACAGGTGCTTCTCTCCGAAGCTGTGGTCGACCTCGGGCTCGAGCTGGTAGATGCGCACCCGCGCCTCGGGGTGGATGTCGAACATCGCGTTGTATTTGACCGGGTCCGGAGCGTTGAACGGTACGCCTTTTTCTCCTGAGCTCTTGCGGGAAACCGCCTTCTGATATTCGGCTGCGTATCGCGAGCCCTCGGAGTCGAGGGGCATGTGCTTCGCCTCCTCTGCGGAGATCTCGGCGTCGTTTAAGGGAGCGCCGAAAGCGTCGACCGGCGTACCCTCGACGAAGAGCGGCCCCTCGTCTTCGGCACTTCCATTTCGCTTCCTTTTTCTCGCCATGGTCGCCGCTACGTAACCACGGGCTCGGCCGCAGTCACGACGGCCGGCACGAGCAAGTTCAACCTCGCGCGCCAGAGCTGTCGCGTCGCGTCCATGATGGCGTCGGTGTTCGGAAAGAGCTCGTCGCCCTGCGCGTTCGTCTGCAGCACCACGGTGCGCTCGAGGAACGGCGCCTCAGCACACTGGGGATCCACAACGACGACGGTCACGTCGCTCACGACGTCCATGCCGAGCAAGTCGAGCTCGCCGGTGTTGAGTACGATGGCCTGGACTCGGGCCAGGAGCGCCGATGCCCGAGCGAGCCCTACTCGAATCGCGTAAGCCAGTGTGACGGTTGCCATTTACTTCTTCTCCTTGCGCCGCCGCCCGTTAGAGTGCAAGAGCGGCTCCTCTCCATGCATTCGCGCGATGGCGAGCGAAACAACCGAAGTCTGCGGAATGTGCAGCGCTTCCGACAGCTCGGTCATCTTCTGAATTATCTCGCGGTCCAAGTGAAATTGTCGGCGGAGTCCGGGTCGACCCTTAGGTCGGCCATTCCTAGCGGGCGTCGGGTCCATTAGGTGCTCCAAGTGCGGGGGCGTCGGGAGTCGCTTCGTCTTCTTCGATCTTCTCGACGAAGAAGTCGTGAATGATCGAGTGCGCCTCCTTGATCACTACGATCTCTTCAGTGAACACGACCATCGACGCAAAAACGCGGCGGCACACGACATTTTTCGCTGCCTGCATCTCGTTCAAGAGCCTCTGGGGGTCGGGCTTGATCTGCGACTGCTTGCTGACGAAGGCGCTGATGTCGCGGTAGTACTGAAACAGCGCCGCGCAGAGATTCTCAGGTAGAAGCCAGATCTCGTACTGCGCCGCCGTCTTCTCAGTGGTCTGCTCGTCGAGCTTCGAGAGTTCCTCGGGACGATCGATGATGAGGCCTATCGGGCAGCCGTCCTCCTTGAACCACTTGCTGCCGACGCTGAGCGACTTGCCAGACACGAGCTCGAGCCGGGTAATGAAGGTCGGCATGCAGAGAAAGGCTACTCTGCAACCCCTAAAAGAGTCAAGTTAGCGTCGGATACGCAGCGTAACTTGGTCCTGCTGCTCTTCGAACGGCGGCTTCAAGTCCCGCACGGTGTCCTGACCACTGGGCGGCGGCTTGAGGTTCAAGAAGACGAATTTGCGGTTCAAGGCCTCCTTCTCGGGCACGGGCGGCGCGGCGATCTTCTGAGTACGGCGAGTGCGCTCGACGAGCTTTCGGTAGAGCGTCATGCGCACCCTCGGCGTCTTCTCGCGAGGGTTGCGCGTCACCTCGTCGAAGCTGTTGACGAATCGGTCAAAAGCTCGGCGCTCGGACTCGGACGCAACCCACACGCCGAGCAAATAGAAGAGCGCCGGCGCGACGACGATCAGAAGTATGAACCACTCACTCACGCACTTGGTGATCGCACTGGACCGCGAACGCGCAAGGCGACCTAGTAGCAGGGATACTCACACGGAAAATTCCCTAGCCTTCGTCGAGGTTTGTCTGCGAGTCATCCTGCACCGTGGCCGGCCGCCGCGCTTCGCACTCCTCTTCCGCTCGCATTCGCGCGAGCACATCGTCGACCAGGTCGGCGTCGTACTTCAAGGCAAGAAGCTTCTTCCGGAGTTCTTCGAAGCCGTCCACGCTAAACTCCGATCATGACTGCTGAGGAAGATCTCGTCCAGCACGCGGAGCGCGAGGTTATAGACGCGGCAGTCGAGTGGGCCAGGGAACAGCAGCGGCAGCCGCCGGTGACGCAGTCGCCATCAGCTTCCCGCCTGCGCACCGCCTGCTACATGCTCCACCGCGCGCGCACCATCACGGGCAAGGTGCGGATGGAGGACGTCGAGCGGGCAATGGCCGAGGACGAAAAGAAGAAGCGCTAGGCCGCGATGCCGAGCTCGGCGAGCGTCTGTTCGGGCGGCTCCTCGCCGAGGAAGGTGAGGTCGCGCACGAGGACGCCGTGGGCTGCGGCGTGATCGCTCTCTCGCTTCATGCCGCTCGAGACGCGGCCTCCGACGAGCCAGATCTCGTCGCAGCGCTCGACGGTCGCGCAGTCGACGGTGAGGCCGAGCTCGCGGTTTTCCTGCGTCTCGCTGAGCTCCTGGGAGAGCACGATCCAGGTCGCGACCGGCGCGAAGCCCTGGCGGGCCGCCCACGCGCACCAGCGCGCGGCGCGGCGGCGGTTGAGCCCCATCTCCTGCTGCGTCGGGGCGGCGAGCGCGTGGGCAATGTAGACGACCTTCATTTTTTGAAACCCTCCATGAAGAGCTCGTGCGTGCGCGGAAACTTTTCGCGCACGAAGTTCAGAATCTCATTGGCGTAGACGCGGATCTCGTACTGCGCGTTCTTCGCCGCGCGCAGCCGACAGAACCCGAGCCAGCCTCGAAGGTTTGCCGTCGCGCGCATGCGCGAGTATCGACCGACCGGCACCGGCAGACGCGCGAGCTCCTTCGGCACGCCGAGCTGAAGCCCGCGCTGGTACACGCGCTCGGAGGCAGCGTAGACGAGCTCTAGCTCGCCGAGCCACTCCTCGGCATTGTCCCTCGTGCACTCGCCCGCGAGCGACGCAGCCTGCCGGTTCTTGGTCGCGCGCGAGCCCTCGACGATGCGCTCGACGGTCGGGCAGTAATTCTCGTCCGGCAGCGGTACGTAGCGCGCGCTCATCTCGTTGTAGCCGAAGGGGACACGGTGTCGGTGCCACTCGCGGAACACCATGATCGGCGCCTTCACCTCCACGGTCATGCCCGCCATCTCGAAGGGCGTCGCGTGTTCGTTTTCCCAGAGGTAGCGCAGGAGCTTCTCGTCACCTGGCTTGTTCACGTGGCGGCCCGTGCCCCAGCAGGTCCTGCAGTTGTGATTCGGACCGTAGCCCGGTTCACGACCCGTACCACCGCACCCGTTACACTGTTCTTCGCCGCCCCACCCGAGAAAGCCCTTGTTCGTGCTCATGCGGGCCGCCTCGATGATGCTCTGGTCTGAGCCCCAGCTCTCAACGAGCTCGATGCTGCCGTGGTCGAGTACTTTCATCGGTTCTTGTTCTCCTTCGCGAACTTCTGCTGCCTCTCGACGGCGAGCTCGACGCAGCGCACCGGGTCGAGCCCGAGGTCGTCGCACCAGCGCACCATCGAGAAGACGATGTTGCCCATCGCCGTCCCGAGTTCGTCAGCCGACAACATCTGCCGGTCCTTGTCGGCGCCGCGCGCGATGCGCGCGAGCTTGCCGAGGTCGACGCCGAGCCGGACGACGATGCCCTCGAGCGAGAGCTTGTCAGGTCCCCAGATCTCGCGGCCGAGCTCGAGCATGTGCGACAGCGGCCACCTGCAGCTCAGCAAAAGCTCATTTAGGTCACGCGCATCGCGGCGGAGCCTCTCAAGCTCCTCTTCCCTGCTCTCGATCATGACAACACCAAAGGAAAGGGCCGCGCACTACCAGGCACTCCGCGCGGGTGACGAGGTAAGCCGTCCTTCGTCAACGCGAGCGCATGCGGGACCTTGCCTGCAGCGAGCACGAGCTCGAGCACGCGCGTACTTCGTTCTCCTGCAAGATGGCCGTAACAACAGACGACGAGATCGGCTTCGTGAGCCGCATCCTTGATCCAAGAATCAGTCTCGGACCCTATCCCCTCAGGATCTGCTGGAACGTCTTTCGGATTAGTTGAAACATATGATCGCGCATTAACCATCTGCAGCCAACCGAAGCCGAGATCTTCGGCTAGATTTCGCAAACGAGAAATCGTCGGGTCAGACAGAATACGGCCGCGTTCAATGCGGCCCGCCTTGCTCGGGTTGGCTCCAATGCTCAGCAAGACGCGATCGTTTTCCAATGACGTCGGCCACGCTAGGAAGTATCTATACGGGCCTTCAAACACAGCATAAGGCTCGCGCCTCACGGCTCATCTCCGTACACGCGCTCGAGGCGCGCCGCTGCCTGGTCCGCACCATTGTCGAGCGCGTCGAGCTCGAGCCGCTGGATTACGCGGTCGAGGTACCAGCGGGCCTTCTTCAGGTCCTCGAGCTCGCGGCCCTTGTGCTTGGCGCGGGCCACGTACTTGACGACGTTGCCCTCGTGGAAGCCGAGCTTCCAGTCCTCGATCGCGTCGATGACTTCGATCTTGCCCGTCGTGTAGTGCGACGGATGATTGACCGCATCACCTTCTTTGCCACTCGGCCACCTACCCGGCATGTCCGTTCGCCTTTCCATTCGACTTGGTCTTCTTCTCGAGCTTCGGTGGCGGAGGCCTCGAGCACAGCGCCCTCAGCCCCCAGCCGATCGAGTCGGCGAGCTTCTTCGTCAGGTGCTCCGAGTGAAAGACGTGGCACTGGCTGTACGAAAGGCGCTGGCCGTCGCGCATGATGCCCGAGAGCTCGTAGGCCCGGTACGCCGTCTGCGCGAGCGCCTCCTTGCGGTTGAACGTGTCGTCCTGGTCCACGACGACCCACACGACCTCCGTCGGGGGTGGCGGCGCGAAGTCCCTCTCGGGCGTCTCCCTCACGACCTTGACCTTCATTCGGTACCCTTCTCCGTGGTGACGACGCTCATGAGGGCCCAGCCCGCCTGCAGGCCGAGGATCGGGCCGAGGAGCATGTGCGTGACGGTGACGCGCGCGTAGCGGCCCGTGTACTTCTTCTTGTCGGGGTCCCACTCGCGGAGGTGGAGCTCGTCATGCACGCGAAACGGCAGGTCGTAGCGCCGAAGCTCGTAGCTCTTGGTTCCCTTTACGATCAGCTCGAAGAACGCGGGCCAGGTCTTGAGCTCGTGGATCACTCCGACCTCGGAAGGGCGTGACTGCTCACGTCCACGGCCTGGTGCACCTCGGGCAATCCGACGCCGACGTCGAGGAGCCCCTTGGCGGCGTACGCCAGGAGGTACACCCACACCGTCGCCACTGTCCTCTCGTCGGGTACACCGAACCTCGCGGTCAGGTCCACAACGTCGTGGACGTCGGAGACCGGCATGCCGCGCTGCAGGAGCTCGGCAACCGACAGCGTCAGCACGCAGCCGAGCGTGAGCCGCGCCGAGCGCTGCGGGTCGCCCCTCAGCCCCTCGAGCAGCTCGCGCGTCTTCTCCTCCTCCGTCACGAGGAACCCGCCTCGCTCTTCACTTCCCTGCGATCGTCCTGCGGGAGTTCCGGCAGCGCCTCCCAGCGGTGATTGTCGTCGTCGAGGATCCAAGCCCTGCCTCGATTGTCGAGCGCGACGACGTCCTCGCCGGCGCCGCAGACCTGAGTGATAAAGTACTTGTTCATTTGTTGTTCTCCTCTTTCTTTACGATCCATTGGGCCTGCGACGGAGCTCCTTGGCCGCCTCGGCCCGCACGCGCGTGCGCTTCCTCGCTGCTGGGCGCGGCACGAGGCGCACCTGCACGTCGAGGTCAAGTGCGCGGGCGCACCGCTTGAACACGCGCTCGGTGATGCTTGAGCGGCGGAGCACCTGATAGGCCCAGCTCGGCGCTTGCCCGACCGCGCGCGAGAGCTCGGCGTGCGAGACGCCCTGCTTCTCGCAGGCCTCCAGAATGATCTTGGCGAACGACTTCATGCTCTCCTCGACGAAATGACGGACTCCTTGCGGACGACGATGCCGGGAATGTCCGGCTTGCCGTCCTGGGCGCGCACGGCCTCACCGATCTTCACCATGTCAGGCGTCAGGTACTCGCGCGGTATCTGAGAGGCATCGACGATCTCGAACACCCAGATGAAGCGCTGCGAGATGCCGCGAGGCAGCTCCGCTCGCGCGACAGTGGCGAGCGCCTCGTTCGCCTGCGCGGGCGTCTCAGCCGCGGCGGCAGCCTGGATGGCGCGGAGGTTTTTCGCCTCGCTCTCGGCGAGGTAGCCGGCGATGCGCGACTTCAAGTCGCGCTCGGCCTCCTCGAGCGACCGCTTCATCGGCCGGAAGAGCTCGTTCACCTCCCGCAGGGCCTTATTGAGCGGACCCGTAATAGCCGTTCGCTTCTCCTCCACCTCGGAGAGCCACTGCTTGACCAGCCGAAGTCCCTGCGCCGCGAGCTCCTTCTCCTCGTCGTTCGAGATCTCCTGCGCCCGCACGAGCTCGAGATCGTCGCGGTGCGCGGCAAACTCCGTCGTCGCGACCTTAGCTTGAACTATCGCTTCCATCAGGTCCTCACGACGAAGACTTCGTCGTCGGCTCCTACTCCCATCGACTCACGAATTCGGGCGGCCTGTTCGGACTCGCTCGAGCGCTTCAGCTTTCCTTCGAGTACTACATCCTCCTGAAACTTACCGATGAGAACCTCGTCATCGGGTCCTGCCCCAATCTCCCTGCGAATTTGGGCGGCCTTTTCTGACTCGCTCGCACGCAGCAATTTTCCTCCAGGCATTTTTAATTCGACTCCTCTCGCCTCTTCTTCATAGCTTCTTGCAACACGTGGCCGACCGTGCCCGGCTCGAATGGTTCACGGCTCTTGCGAGCCTCCATGCACTCGGCGCACACGCAGCCGAGCTCGTGGCCCCTCTTGTTCTTGGTCGGGAACCCAAGCAGCTCGAGAAACTTCTTCACCGCATCCTCCCGAGCTTCCAGAGTCCAATTCCCACAGCGTCCAAAACGTTGTGGTCATAGTCCCTAGCGCGTGGCCTCTTGGGCAAGAGCTTCAGCTCGTCCGCGCTCAGCGCTGCGAGCACGCGCTTGTTGTGGATGTCCTTCGGCACCGTCCCCTTCCAGGTGCGAGGGTAGACGAGCTCGACATTTGCCTCGCGCTCCGCGAAGTGTCGCTTCAGCTCGCCAACCAGGACGGATAGATCAAGTAGGTCATTCGTGTCGACTCGGTGCTCTCGTGGATACCAGCGCGGCGCCTCGATGACGGCGATGCGCGGAGTATTCTCAGCGTGAAAGGGATAGTAGCCGGGCACCATCAAGTCTTCGGACGACCACTCGACCGTCGCATCAGCCAGGCGATCATTTGAGAACAGCGCCCAACCTAGATTTGCTCGACTTTTCCGCTGACCGGGGTCAATGGCGAGAAGCTCAAATTTTCCATCCCAGTCGATCACGCCGCCTCCTTGACCGAGAAGTCCCACGGCACGAGTCGGCCATCGACCCACACAGGTTTCGCACTCTTGCTCCACTTCCTGCAGAGCAGGGGCTCGGCGACGGGCGGCACGTCGGGCAGGAAAGGCTCGGCGCCGACGACCATGAGCCTCGCGAGCTCGACGGCCGCATCGTGCGCGCGCTCGTCGTCCGGAACTTCTACTACCAGCTCATCGTGGATGAAGTTCACGGGCCGGCAGCTGAAGAGCGGCGAGTGCACGTCGACGTAGCAGGCCTTCGCGACGAGAAAGCCCGCGGCCTTCGCAGCGTCCGCCGCCAAGCTCTGGAACATACCGTTGGCCGCCTCGGTGAACGTCACGTCGCCGCGGTAGCGGTTCGAGAAGAGCTGCTTGATGGCGGGCATCGGCGCGTTGACCTGGGAGTTCACCCAGTCGAAGTAGGGATTCGCTTCGGGCCACGCCTCGAACCAGAACTTCTTGAGCTCGTCCTCCTTCTCCGGCGTGAGCACGACGCCGTAGTTCTTCCGCGCGTAATCCATGTGTCGCACGGCTCCGAGCCCGCCGGGATATCCGAAATTGGCAGATTTTGACGCCTGCCTCGGGTAGTACACGCGACCGTGTGGGTCTTTCTTGTAGTCGGCGCGCGCCTCGTCGTACGAGATACCAAGGATGCGGCACGCGAGCTCGATGTGCGGGTCGACGCCGGAGTTCAGCGCCTCGGCCATCTTCGAGTGACCGAGCACGATGAGGCAGACCTGCGCCCAGGTGCGGAGCTCAAAGCCGGAATAATCTGACACAGCGTAGACGCAGCCCGGGCGCGGGCGAAAGCACTCTCGCACGCCGACCTCCGTCGGCAAATTTTGAACGTTGGGGGTCGACGCCGTCCTGCCCGTCGCGAGCAGAGACTCGTAGCGGACCTTGAGCGGCGTGCGCACCGCCTGCTCGAGCAGCGGCACGTCCGTCGAGAGAGTCTTCTTCAACGACGAGAGGTCGGCGTACTTCTCGAGCACCGGATCGCCCGAGCGCTCGCAGACGTCGGCGTCGGTCTTGGGCTTGCAGTTGCCCGTCTTGCCCCCGGTCGTCATCTCGAGGAAGGTCTTTGCTCGCGTACCATCCGGTCCAATGAAGATGGTCTTCACGGTTTTATGCTCGACGACGCGCTGTCGCTCGAGAGACGATGCAAAAGTGCCGAGTTCGTCTTGAGCTCGCTTCACGTAGGCCGAGACGACTCTGTCCTGCACGGCCTTGATATCGCGCGTGCCGTCCTTCCTCATGAGCCCCGCGGTGACGAGCTCCTCGGCGATCGAGTCGTACTTCTTCTGCGTCTTGCGAGCGAACTCGCGCACGCCCTCGGGGTCGGCGATCATCCCCCAGCAGCTCATGAGCTGGAGCCAGAACGCGGCGCGCGTCTGCCGGAACTCGTCCTCGAGAAAGCGCGGGTCCTCCTCCTGACGCTGCCAGACGGCGAGCGTCGCCGCCGGGTCGGCGATTGCGTACTCCACCGCGTCATTCGGCCACCAGTCGATCGGCACGTCGCGGAGCTCGCCGAAGCGGAGCTGCCAGGAATCTTCGTCCGTCTTGGCCTTGTCGAGCTCAATGCCGCAGTTGCGCCGAGCGAGATCGGCGAGGCTGTAGTTGAGCTTCTCCGTCTTGCCGTCGACGCGCATGAAGCCGCGGTAGATGCCGAGCGCGATGTGGTTGAGCTTCTCGCGCACCTCAGTATCGGAGACGCGATCGGCCTCGTAGACCTCGAAGATGAGGGGCAGCAGGTCGGGCCACTCGGCCGCGAACACGGAGAAGTCGTAGGCGACGTTGTCGCCGACGAGCAGCGCGTCATCCTCGAGCAACGCCTCAATGACCGGCTTCGCCTCTGTGTGGTGAAAGAGGCGGCAGGTTTGAGGATCAGCGACGCCGACGCACACGAGCGGCGGCGCGAGCAGTCCCGGCTTGATCAGGTCCGTCTCACTGTCGAGGGCGGTTGCGTTCCTCATATACGCACCCACCCGAGAGCGACCGTGAGCCAGCCGGCGAAGAGACCGAAGGCGAACGCGAGCATGCCCACGATGACGAACGACAACATCTTGCTTTCCTGCGAGTCGCACTGCGGACAAGACAGCACGCGCTCGAGAGTGCTGCCGCACTCGCACCGGGGCGGCGGGGGTCTCGGGACCTTATTCGGCGTGGGCCTCACGTCGACACACTCCCGAGCTCGCTGAACACGGCGCGAAACCTCTCGATGCCCTCCGGCTCGTAAGGCAGGTAGGCGATCACGTTGCCGTGCGTCGGAGCGGTGCCCGGCTTGCCGTTGCTCACGAACCGGATCCTCTTTTCCGGAACGCACAAGGGAAACTCGAGCATGCCGGGCCACGCCCTCTCTCCCTGACTCGCCTGCAGGATGTCGATGCTGAAGCCGACGAAGACGGCCTCGTGCGCGTGCTGTTCGAGCCACTCTTCGAGGAGCTTGCGCCACCACGCCACGGCGCGACTCTTGGTCTTCCACCGCTCCGCCTCTTCGCCCCACTGCTCGGCTAGCTCCTTGGCCCCGGCCTCGGAGAGCTTCATCTTCTTGCGCTTCTTCTCCGTCATGATGAGGCTGCCGCCTGGCGGGTTGCAAAAGACTCGCCCATCCCAGTCGAAGCTGAGCCCGTCGTGAGGTGGCGCGTAGTACGTGATCGCCCGCACGATCTTGTTGGCCTCCTCACACGAGGCTGGATCGAGGTCGATCGTGCCGAGCACCTGGCGCGAGGGCTCCACGATGTAGCCCGGCGTCTGATGGTCCTCGGACTCTGAGAGGTGCTGAGGGATCACGTCGGCTTCCTCGTGAACTGCTTGAGGCTCAGGCGCGCACCCTGGCGCTTGCGCGAGTCGCGCTCGACCTTCTCGAGGAAGTCATTCAGCTCGAAGGTGAGCGTCCTGATCAGCCAGAGGCTCGTGTACGCCTTCATCTGTGAGCCCACTTCCCCACAGCCTCCGCCGAGCCCGGCGAAGCACCCGTGACCTTCACGTTCTTCGGCCAGTAAAATACATTTTCGTGCGAAGGAAACTCACACAAATCAACGGAGCCGTCAGCGTGCACGTAGGTCACGATGGCCGCGTGCACGCTGAGCTCCGGCGTCGTGTAGAGCACCGTGTCCCCGAGCTTGATCACAACAATCCTTTTTCCTCGGCCAGCCAGACGGGGATCGCGAGCTCGCCCGCGTCCCCCTTCTCGTTCACCTGGCTGTCCTCGCGGATCTGGCTCTTGGGGATCCACTCCTCGGCGCTGTTCTCGAAGACGCAGAGCAGCGCTCGGTCCGTTTCCGCCTTCACTTCGGTTACCTCAAAGTACGCAGTCTCGTACCTCTCGCTGCCCATTGGCTACGCTGCCTCGTTGTACGGCGTGAAGTCGTACACGGTGAAGTCCGTGTCCTTCTTCGTCTTGCGCGTCCTCGTCGAGAGCCTGAGCCTCGTGCCGACGAAGTCGTTCGTGTCGGGCTTGTTGCAGGCCTCGTCGAGGAGCTCGGCGAGCACGGGCCTTCCGTTCGCCGGATTCTTCTTCGTCTGCAGCTCCTTGATCTCCGCCTTGTGGCTCTTCTCCATGCCGAGGCACGCCGCGACCCACTCGAGCACGGCGCCAAGCCCGATATCCAAGTCGTTCATGCCCTGGTACCAGCTCATCTTGCTGCCGACGGGGTGCGCCTCGAGATTCGTCTTCTCGACCTCGAGCTCGACGATGAACGCGACTCCGCTGGCGCGCGTCTGCTTGTAGATGGTCTTCACGACGCGCACGACTCCGTTGAAGTTCGGTTCGGCGAACCTGCCGCGGTCGTAGATGTTGGCGTGCTCGATGCCGTCCCAGACACTTCCCTGTGTTTGAATCATGACCCTTGCCTTCTTTTTGTTTTTGTTTTTGTTCTGCGCGGGCGAGCCCGCTCAGTCTTGGTCCTCGACGGCAAACCGCGCCGGAGGTGAAGAGTCCCGGGTGAGCAGCTGCGGCAGCGTGAAGCCGGCGGCGTTGCGGTGCCCTCCGCCGCCGTACTTCTTCGCAATCTCACTCACGTCTGCGCCGCCCTCGCCGCGCGAGCGGAGCGAGTACTGGAACGTGCCGTCAGACTTCTGAAACCAGCCGACCGCGAACGGCGCCTCCTCGGCGAGCAGGCCCGCGGTCACGCTCGCGAGCGTGTACTGGACGCAGACGAACGGTACATAGTAGCCCTCGAAGTGCACCCAGCGCGCAGTCTCCGCGGCCTTCTTCGCGCACATCGCCTCGAAGGCGAGCGCACCTCTCCCGAGCTCCTTTGCCGCGCCGAGACCCCTCTCGTTGAGCTCGGTCCACGCTCCCAAAGTCATGGGCGTGCACGCGACGCCGGCGTTGACCTCCTTGGAATGCGGCAACCTGAAGCGCCAGAGATCGCGATCCTCGACGTAGTTGACTAGCCACAGCCTCGTCTGATCAGAGAAAAAGTCCCACGCGAGGCCGGCTCCGCTGCGCTCCATGTCGAAGATCGCATACGGCAGGCCGCGCAACTCCGCCTCCGCCGTCTTGTGGTGGTCGAGCACCTTGAAGATCGCCGCAACACGAAACAGGCGCTGGCAAACCTCGCGCTTGAACGAGAAGTCGAGAACGTAGACCTCGCGGTCGCGCACTTCGTCGTCACTCGGAGGCTCGTCCGTGTAATCCATGGGCCTGAGCTCCGCCTGGTGCAGGTGCCTGCTCGCCACCCACGCGGCCGTGAAGCCATCCGGGCAATTTTTGTGGAACACGATCAACGGCTTACTCATGCTGCTCTCCTCCACCACTTGTCCCAGCGCGGCTGGCCCATCTTCTGCGCGAGCTCGTCGGCGCTCATGACGTTGAGCCCCGCGAGCAGGATCTTCTGCGGCGAGCCGCTCGTCTGCTCGACGTATCGGCAGTCACTCACGGCCTGCCACACTGAGCCGACGTGCTCGCAGCATGATGTCAGGACGTCGAAGCGGACCTCGTCCGCCTCCTGCCCGTCGCGGTGCGTGCGACCGATGAGCTGCTCGGCCTGGAGGCCGTTCGCGGGAAACGCGGTCACCAGATTTCTGCACCACGCCTGCAGGTTCTTGCCGCGGTGGTTGCTGTCGAAGCTCGCGATCATCGGTCGGTCTGCGGGGTGGTCCTCGATGTACCTGCCGTCGGCGGTGCGCCCGCGCCGACCGTAGTACGGAAGATGCGCGTCTCGCGCGAGCCTCTCGCCGAACGGCACGTGGCTCACCCAGATGATCCCGGCGTTCTTCTCCGCCCACGCGGCGCAGTGGTCGATCATGAAGTCGTCGAGCCACACGGCGATGGTGTTCGGACGGAAGTCGTCCTGCACGCGCTGCCACTCGAGGAGTTCTTTTTGGTGAGGGTGCGCGTCGCGCACCTGGCTCTCGCTGTCGAGTGAGCGGCTGTGGCTCAGGATCTTGCGGCAGAACTTGTGCCATGCCTTGCGTGCCTTCATCCAATGTAGGGGCGCCCTAGAGCGTTCCCTGAAGGTACCGCACAGCTCTAGCCAAACGCTCAGAGCTATCCCCGAGAGTCGCAATTGCTCTGTTACAGGGAAGGCAAAGCAAGCCTCGTATACGGCCAGTTTCGTGGCAGTGGTCAACTGCGAGTCGTTTTTCTTTTGGGAGACGCCCGCAAAGCCAACAGAGCCCTCCAAATCTCCACCAAAGTTTTTCGTACTCTTCAATGGAAATGCCGTAGAGCATTTTGAGTCTCCACGCGCGCTTCTTTTCAGGATCTCGATTAGGGTTGCGAGCTCTGTCGTAGGCTCGAATTCTCTCGAGATTTTTTGCACGATATTCGCGATTACGCTCTCGCTTGCGCCGGATTTGGTCAGCTGTGTAAGTGCGCTGCTTAGAAGAGGTTTGCATTTTTCGGCCTCATCTTCATCAACCCAAATATAGAACAGGCCCATGCAAAGCTCGAGTGCGTGCGCCCGCATGCGAAGGCCATCAGCGAACGTGTGGCCATCAGGTGTTGCCCACTTGTCGCGCAGCGTCTCGAACGCCTCCTCGACGACGCGCGGCACCTGCGGAGAGACACCGTTGATCGTCAGCGTCGCGTCGCAGCCACTCTCGAAGCTCGCGACAACGCCCTCGGTCTCGATCATGCGCCGGCGGAAGGCCGAGCGCGCCGCGGCACGCGGATCGCTCTCCCAGAGCTTCATCTCGTCCTCATTGCAGAGGACCTTCAGCGCCCCCGGCTCGGCGCGCTTGACCTGACCCTTTCTCTCATCGAGCGCATCGGCCCAGAACTCGAGATCGGTGTAGTTCCTCGGAACGAACGAGCGCTCCGACGGCAGACTCCAGTTGGCGAGGTGCGCGAAGTCGTGCAGAGACCGCTTGGTCAGCGTGCCGCTCATCACAACCACGATCGTCTCGGGGTGATCGTGCATGAAGCGCCGCACGCGCCGCGTGACCGCGGCCTTCAGGTTGCTCACGCGGTGCGCTTCGTCGGTGATGATGCAATCGGGCAGGTACGCCTCGAGCGCGTCGGCAGCCTGCGCGCGACCGAGCCAGTCGTATGTCATCGTGCGCGAGTGCTCGGGCAGATCCCAGTGGCGCGAGAGCTCGCGCCGGTCGCGCTCGGTCTTCTCGGCGAGGTCTGCCGGGATGAGTAGGAGCGGCCGCGTCGCGAACAGCACGACGGGCGCGAGCAGCGACACGAGCGTCTTGCCGGAGCCGACGCGCAAGGGTCCGAACAAACCTTTGTGCAAACCGAGCTCGTAGAGGGCGAGGGCCTGCAGCGGTCGCAGGCGCATCTCGCCGCCTGGCGCGCGCAGGATCGAGGTCATCTCGTCGGCGAGCTCCTCGAGCTCGTCGGCGGACCACGTCCGACGCGGCATCTTCAGGATGCGGAAGAGCTCGTTCGAGAACGGGACCTCGACGGCGGCCTGGGAGGGGAAGAGCTCAGGCACGCCTTCGACGCTCCTTCTCGAGAGCAATTTGCAACCGCCATCGAGTTCTATGAAATTCGTGCTGATGCATGTCATAAGGAGCCGTCGCAGCTGCGGCCAAAAAGGCGTCTTCCTCCAACAGAAAATCCCTTCTGTCTAAACCACCGTCGTGCAACATCTGAAGCAAACCGGAGAGCCTCAGAGAAGCAGAACCAGCTGAGCCTTTCGCACCACGTGGATACAAGAACATCATCGCGACAGTTGCTCGTTCGATGTGTGTGCCTTCAGACAGTGCCTTCTTGAAGAGCGCACGATGCTCGGGCTTCGCAATGAACGGCGTTATGTTTGAAAAATCCGCAAAGCCTAGAGCCTTCTTTGCGGCATCAACAAAGACTTCTGGATCGCACTTCGACATCCAGTAGGTCACTTGCGCCGCCTCCTCTTCGTGCCGCTCACGACGGCGAGCACCTTGATCTTGCGCGCGCACTCGGGCGTGTGATGCGGGCACGGCATCGGGTAGCCGCACTCGAGCCTCGGGTTGTGCCGGTCGGGGCAGGGGCAGAACTTAGGCACAGTCACCGTCTTCCGAGCCAGTTAGCTCGTACAAGAACTTGCGCGACATCTTCTTGTGCGCAGCTTGCAGAGTTCTCACTTCTCTCTCGTCGCGACAAAACCCTTCGTCAATCAAATGCTGCCCATCTTCCAACACGTTCGTGACGTCCTGCACGCTGAAGTGACCAACGTCTTCTTCGTTGTCGTAGTCACCAAGAAAAACCGTCAGTAGAGAGTTCTGTTTTTGATCGAACAACCACTGCACGTAGCGATCATCTTCGCGACCAAAACCAGACACGCTCAAGGGAGGCACAGCTATCGCTGAGGATAGTTCACGGAAAAAATCAAAGACCCTTCGTACCTGACCATCGTCGCAGAGCGCTTCAGCACGTACACAATGAGGCTCTCCGCCGAACGCCAGGATGTGCCACTTGGTTGGGTGGCGCCAAGTGTGAAGATCTCTGTTCACGTCGACACCCTCGCCTCCTCAACAGCCTTTTCCAGCGCCACGACGTCGAACGGCAGCGCCTTGGCGTCCTCGATCGCCATCCAGCGGCTCCACACAGTGCCGTTCCAGTGGAAGCCCGCGGCCTTGACCAGGTCCTTGTCCTTGTACGCCGTACGCGCGATGAACTCGGCCTTGGGGCGAGAGGCGCGCTGCAGCGCCAGGTGCAGCCGGTCCTCGGCGTCGTCGAGCCGCTCGAGAAGCCTCGAGAGCAGGAGGCAGTCGTTCACGGCACGGTGCGCGCTCGTGACCGCGACGCCGTGGGCTAGCGCGATGGCGACGAGCGAGCGGTACGCCGACGCGACGGGCCAGACCATGTCCTCGAGCGTGCAAACGAAGGGCAGTCGCGAAAGCTCCGCAGCGCCCTCGTAGCGGGCAGCCTCACGCACGACGAACGCGCGGTCGAAGTCGGCCTGGTGGGCGAGGATGAGGTCGGCCTGCTGCGCGGCCTGCCCCGCGATGGTCCACGCGATCTCGGGCTCGGTGCCAAGCGCCCGCGCCGCCGGCGGGATCGCGTTGAAGGGCTCGGCGGCGTTGCCCTCGCCGAGCAGGAGGGCCGAGTAGCACTCGATGATCGTCCGCTGCTCGACGCTCCAGAGCACGTAGCCGAGCTCGACGACCTCGTCCTGGTCGCGGTCTAAGCCCGCCGTCTCCAAATCCACAATCATCACGGTCTTCATTTTTGCACGCTCCAGAACATCCACAGCACGATCAAGACGAAGAGTGCGTAGGCGAGCTTCTCCGGATAGTCCTTCTTCACTCTGAATCCCTCTTCCTCTGCTCATTCCGAAGCCGCACGACGCTCGCGAGGTAGGCGTCGGCGGCGTCAAACTTGCCGTCGCGGATGAGCTTGAGCGTCTGCCCCATGGTCTCGACGCTGCAGTAGCCCGAGCGCACGAGCGCGTCGCCGACCTGCATTGCGTCGCGCATGACCTCGGGGCTCGGACGGCCGCGCGCCTTCCTCATGTCTCTTCTTCTCCTCGACCAATACGACGAAGCTCTAAAACAACCAGCATCTCTTCGCGTCGACGCTCGTCGTAGCCGTTTGACTCCCGAACGTACTGCTCGATCACGTCTGCTGCTCGCAAACAAACAGCTCGTTTGCAGAGCTGCCGCGCAGCGAGCTGCTCCGAGCTAAGTTGAACCTTCTTCACGCGCCCCGGAGCTCCCGCACGAGGTCGTCGACATCGCCTACCCCTACGGCATCGGCCAACCCAGAAAGCGCGTCGGCGGCGCGCTTGCACAGAGCCTCGAGCTCGCGCACGCGCTCGAGTAGGCCGTTACGTAGCCAAGCGTTTTTGGCCGCCTCAGCTTGATCTGCTTTTCCTCTTTGAACTGCGTAGACCAACATGCTCTCTGCGCAAGCATCTGCTTCTTCCAACACCTCTTTTTCAGTCATACGCAATCGTGCACGCAGCAGGACCCACTGCTTCACCAGCAGCCAGGCGACCGGGTCGCGGCCGAGCAGGACGAACACGGGCTCGTCCGGCTCGGCGCGCGAGTAGCAGTCAAACTTGCCGGGGTTGTTCTTCGTGCCCATCAGAACCTCGTCGGCGTCCTCGGCGCCTTCGGCGACGGTCGAGGACCGCCCTCGTCGACCCAGGGGGCCGAGTTCCGGACGGGGTTACGCTTGACGATGACCAGGCGCTGCTCGTCGAACTCGACGTTGGCTGCGACGCCGCCCTCCTTCGTCAGCTTCGTCGGCTCGACCAGGATGCGCGTGCAGCCGTAGAGCCAGTCGGTGCGCGCGAGGGCGGTGCCCTGAAACCCCGTGTAGACATCGCGGACGGTGTCGCCCAGCAGAATGGGGTTCGTATCGACCGCTTGCGCGCGTACGACCCGGCACTTTTTCTTTGCCTTCATGTCAGCCCCCGAACCGCGACAAGTACTCCTTGAGCATCGCGTCAGCGCACTGCCCCGCCGTCTGCGCAACGCCCTCCAGGCTCTCGGGCTCGACGAGCTCCTGCAGCTCGAGCTTGTCGATGATCGCTGCCTGAGCAGTCGAAGCGTACGCCGACCACATGTCCGCGGGCGTCGCGGGCTTCTGCTCGGCGGCGGGGCGGCCGCGGCCGCGCTTCGGCGCCTCTTCAGTGTCGGCCGGCGCCGGCTCGGCTACCGGCTCCGCGACCGTCTCCACGACGACCTGCGGCGTTGCCGCGGCGGCCGCGCTCTTAGCCGCCAACCGGGCTGCGAGCTTGTTCGCCGGCGCCGCGGCGACGGTTCCGGTCTGGGCCGGCGGGGGCGGCGCGGCCTGCTGCTGCGCGGGCGGCGCGGTCACTGCGGGCGGGTTCACCTGCCCGGGCGTCGCCGGCGCGCCGTTCTTTCCCTTGCGGTTGCGGAGCTGGGCCAGATACTCCTCGGTGCTCGTGCTTCTCTGGGTCATGACTGCGACGATCCTCTCTTGCATTGTTAGATTGCATTTCTCAACGAACGGACATCCCCCGTACGCCCCGCAGGCGGTGGCGTCGTAGGGCACCTCGAGCGCGGAACCTCCGCCGTCGAGGATGAGCTTCATCTCCTTGGCGCTCTGGACGGTCTGCTCGACCCGCGACGAGACGTCCTCGCGGCGGAGCAGCGCACGCACGGCACGCGCGTCGGGCGCGCCCTTGGTGAGGCCGTACGTCCACTGCACGGCCACCTCGCTCGAGCCGGTCTTCACCATGGCCCACGCGGCGTAGAGCGTCGCCTGCACGTCCTCGGCCATCAGCTCGGGCTTGAGCGCCCAGTCGAACGAGCTCGTGCTCTTGTGGTCGTAGACCGTCGGGGGCGACAGGTCGGGCATCCACAGGTCGAGCGCCATCGCGAACTTCACACCGTCGAGCTCGATGCCGACGTCCATCTCGACGTGACTCGGGTCGACCAGGTGCGGCGGCGGCAGATGCGGCAGGATCATCTGCGCGACCTTCGCCTCCTTGCTGCCCGATGGGGGCAGACGCTTCTTCAACCACTTCTCGAGGTGGTCGTGCACGCCAATGCCGAAGAGCGCGCCCTTGCCCTTCGGTTTTCTCAACCCGTCGAGCTGCTGGAAGGCCCACTTGCGCGGGCAGAGCTCGTACTCGGAGACCTGGCTCGGCGAGCTCTCGTAGACGAGGGGCAAGCACGTTACTTTTTCTCTTATATCGCTCACTAGATAATCCGTCAAATTCTTTTTGCGGCGCCGATGTGCAGGTGCTTCGTCGCGACGCGAACGGCGCGGCTACGAAATTTCTCACCGCTGGCAGCAGTCAGGATGATCCACGCCTTCTTATCGGCGGGGCAGAGCCACCACCAGAGCAGATTCGCCAGATCCCACCAGCGCACCGAGACCGTGATCCAGACCGACTCGTCGGGGAACACGACGGCCAGGCCGTGCACGGGGAAGGAGTCGACGTGGACAATTTGATGCATCACTCCGCCGCCTCCACACACGAGCCGTGAAAGTAACGCCAGTGCCCCTCGAGCCCTCGCTCGTAGCCGAAGGTCCTGCGGCAGAGCACGCACGCGCACGTCGCAGGCAGCGGCTCGATGACGTAGCGCCGGCGCAGGAAGCGGTCGGCGTGGCGGGCGAGCTTGGCGCGCTCGGCTTCTTTTTGGAGACGGTCACGCTGAAGGAGGGCTTGCTTGTAGCTGCGGCGCTCCCGGAGATGGGACGGGACGTGCGCAGCTTCGGCGAAGATCTCGAGGATGGTGGCGACGTACGCCTCAACGCGCAGCTCATAGACGTCGTCTGCCATCAGATCCTGGGGGATTCTGCAATCACTTGGTTCTTGCAAAAAGAAGTGAATTCATCGCCGAGCTGCACATGCATCGCTCTAGGCCACAACATGCGTTCTTCCTCTGCAGTGATAGGCCACGGTGAGGCCAGCACCCAAGGAAACTCTCTCCAACTATATGTCTTTGAGATGTAGGAATCGTACAACGTCAGTTGGCACAAACAGTCTCCAATGCTGATCTTTTCTATCTTCACCTCAATAAAAATATTCGGAGCACATAGAGGGTGATGGCTAGCAAAAATTATCAGATCAACGAAACCGATCGTCGTCTTGTATTGGTTTTCGCCTTTTTCAATCGGAACTTCGAAAGCAGAGTAAGTTGTGCCCATCAAGGCATCGAAGGAGTTCGCAGACTCTTCAGGTGCTTGCATCTTCTCCGCGATCATAAGAACTATCGATTGCACTTTTTCGCGGTCTGCAAGGTACTGACACGCGAGATCGTGCTGCGAATTCTTCTTATCCGGATCGGCAAAGCCAAGCCTAGAAAGTAGCGTACGATCGTGCGAATGCATTTTTAGTTTAATCCCTTTTCCTTCTTTTTTAGTACGTTCACCTGCGTGTCGCGCGACAGCGCCGCCTCGATCGCCTCCTTGTCTGCGAAGCCCGTGCGCTCGGCCCACGCGATGAGGTTGTCGACGTTGAAGACGCGGTAGTTCACGCGCTTGCCCTCGTCGTTGTCGAGCCGCACGCGCGGCACGTTCTTGCAGAGCGCGATGAGGTCGCTCGAGAGGTGACCTGTGAACGGGCACTTCTCGTTCTTCACGTAGTGGTCCCAGCACTCGATGATGCCCTGCGCGTTCACGAGCAAGCGGTGGTTGTCGATTCGGACGAGGTTGTGCCCGCGCGAATCAGTGTCGAACTTGCCCGGGCTCATGAGGTAGCCCGTGAGCCACTGACAGATCGCCGAGCGCACGCCGGTGCGCGTGACGAGCTGTCGCTGTAGTCCCTGGTCCTCGACCTTGATGAGGAACCTGCCTCGCCTCTCCCACGGGTGGTTCTGGACGAGCCAGAGCACGTGCTCGGCGATCATGTCGCCCTCGACCCACTTGTTCGTGTCGGTGTTCTCCAGGTACGCCTTGGCCTCGGGCTGCGTCGGCACGTGGAAGTAGCGGTCGATGATGGCGTCAATGTCGAACGCGGAGAGGTTCTCCTGCGTCGAGAGCACGTCCTCGTTGTTTGCGGCGACGATGGTGCGCGTCGCTCCCTCGAGCGTCGCGTTCGGCTGGAACTTCCTCTTGAGCGGTCGGCGCGTAGCCTGGATGTGAATTCTCAGGTCCGCGTTCTTCGCAAAACCTCTCGCGTCCTTCGGTAGCTGCTCATCGGCGAAGCAGAGCGGACAGCTCGCCAGCGTCTCGTTGAAGTCTCCGAAGACCTCCTCGAGCGGCGTCGGCCGCGACGTCGTCCAGATGCGCGAGACGCCGAGCGCGAGCAGGCTCTTGCCCGTGCCCTTGAGCCCCGTCAGAAACAGAGCGACGCACGGCTCCTGCAGGTACGTCACGACTGCGAGCCAGGTCTTCAGGTCCTCGTACTTGTCGCCCGCCATGAGAAAGAGCCAGTCGTCGATCTCCTGATGGAACGTGGGATTGATGCTCCGCATCGGGCAGGGCGCCTCGAACAAGGTTCGCGAGGCGTCGTCGTAGCGCGCGACCTGCGCGCGCAGGTCGAGCACGGTCTTCTGCGCCACGGTGCCGTACTGCCTCACGAGCTCGACGATGCTCTTTGGCACGACGCCGCCGTCCTTGCTCGTCTTGTAGAGCGAGACGCCGGCGCTGATGGCGGGCGCGAGTGCGCGGTCCGCCGACGCCAGCATGTCGTCCTTCGTGTACGGTCCCTCGTAACCGCCGGCGACGAAGAAGTAGTAGCTACCACCACGCTGGATGATCCAGCGCTTGCTGATGGCTTCGCCGAAAGACTCGAGCTCGCCGAGCGAGTACGGGTCGCTCCTGCCATTTCTGAACGCTTCACGGATGCGCTGAGCCTGCTGATCCTTTTCTTTTTCTTTTTCAGCGCGCACCTTCTCCTGCGCGCGACGGACCTTGTACGCCATGCGCTCAACCGCCTTGGCGGCCCACCCGGACGGCTCGCCGTGGAGCTTCTCCATCCGGTCTAAGCTCAGCAGAAAGTGCTCTGCGACGGACTCAGGCGTGCAGTCGGCAAAGCGCTCTCCGAGCACGAGCGAGAGCTTGAAGAGCGCGTCGTCTCGCTGCCCTGACTCGGCGAAGCTCTCGCCATTGAGCACCTTGAGCAGGAGCTCGCCGATGTCGCTCCGGTACTCGTCTGACTTTTTGCGCGCTAGGTTCTTCGCAAATTTCTCGAGCTGCTCGCGCTTGAGCTTGCTCTGGGGCGCGGCGGGTGCGACGGCCACGACCGCGGCCGCGTCGAGCTTGAGCACCTCGTCGACGTCGAGCGCCTCGCCGTCGAAGACGCGGACGAAGTTGTGCTCCTCGGTGCCCGCCGGGGCGAAGGGGCCGAAGTAGATCCGGCTCGCGTCGCGGCACAGCGGGTCACAGAGGCCGGGGAAGAGCGACGCGGCCCGGACCCAGAATCGCTCCCAGGAGAAGCCCGACACGGGCCGCGAGAGCGGGATGATGACGCGGAGCTTGGACAGGGGCGCCGCGGCGACGTGGCTCCAGGTCGTGTAGAGCACGGCCCGCAGGCCGAGCTGCTCCACGGACTCGAACAGGCGCAGGACGGCCGCCTCGTCGAGGTTGTCCGCGTCGATGACGAAGGCCGAGACCTCGACGACGCGGCTGGCCTCCCGGGCCGGGCAGTTCGGCGGGTAGCAGGCCGGACTAAACGCCGGGCACTGCTCTTTTACCGTCTTATTGTACCTGTGCTGGCTGAACTCCCCGACCAATTCGTCCCAGTCAGGCTCCCACGGGCGCGGAACCTCATCGAAAGCATTCGGAAAGAGGGAGAATCTCATCCCTCTTGACCCAAAGACGTGACTTTGTTACCGTAAGTATCGGTCGAGCACGGCATTGCTCAGACTTCTCCTCGGGCTCTGGGGCTTCCAAGTTTCCCAGGGCCCGTGGTTTTTTGTGGGGATCTAGGACGCGAGCTTTCGGTTCTACACGAGCCGGCCGCCGCGCGTCAAGACTTCGGAAAACGACGCACCAGTCGGCGCAAATTCAGCTTGACCTGGCTGGTGTCGACTGGCAGGGTGGCCGATCTGCGCTGAGGTTTTGCTCGACGCAGAGGGGTCCCCGGACCCCTACCGAGAGTAAGTAGCCGACATCGCTCACTTCGTCTCATGTCTCACCGTGTCTCACGGCCGTTTGAGACACTTTTGATAGGCTATGTGAGCGAGATCGCTGTACTTGTCTCAGCGTCTCACGCTTTCGCGACTTTCCGTAGGGAGAGAAAAAACTACTCTATTCAGATCTCTTCTATACTCTTTTTCTTGTGAGACACTGAGACAATGAGACGTCATAAAGAAAATCATATAGTTAAGTAATAGAAATCGTCTCACGAGTGTCTCAATCCTACCTTTTCGGTCAAGATCATTGAGACAAAAAGAATTGTTTTGCAAAATGATTTGCGCGTGAAAAATCGACGCGGCCATTTTCTTGTTTCAAATACCTCGCTCAGGCGGCCTCGGCGGCGATTTTGGTTCGCTAAAGGTCTCCACGCGCCTCACCCGCACCCCGGCCTTGTTCGCGATGCGCGCCATGCCCTGGGTACCCCGCCCCCCGGGCAGCGGCGCCGCGACCACTGCCACGTCGTAGCCGTGCTCCTGCAGGATGAGCAGGAGCCGCAGCATCTCCCGGTTTCGGGCCATGCCGGCCGCGTTCCGGTCACCCCTCGCCTCGAACTTCTCCCACTGCGCCGGCAGGGGCACGACGGAGACCTTCCGGTTAAAGAAAGACTCGGCCATGACCTCGGCGTACGCCGAGACCATGGCGTCCGCCCCCGTCGGGCAGTCGCCGTGGAGGATGACGTCCGGGTCCTCCTCCAGGATGGCCAGGTGGAGGGCCTCCTCGTCGGTCCACTCGCGCGAGCCGGAGACGATGATGGCCTTCACGGCGGCGACCAGTCCCTCTTCGTGCGCTCGTGCCGCTCGAGCTCCTCGTCGAGCTCGCGCTCGTCTTCGGCCCAGTCCTCCTGCAGCGCGACGAGCAGCTCCTCGATGACCCTAACGGCGAGGCGCCCGTGCCGCCGCGTGCGGTCGTATCCGAGCTCGGCGTGGGCGGCGTTCTTGACGGCGTCGACGAGGGCGATGGCCTGGGCGAGCCCCGCCGTGAGCTCGTCGATCTTCTGCTGGTTCACCTCTCGTCGTCCTCGTCCTCGTCGTCCTCGTCTTCGTCAGCGAATCCGTCGAGCTCGTCGAGCAGCGCGTCGGCGTACTCGACAGCCCAACGGGCGGCCCATTCAGGTTCGAAAGGATTTTCGAGATCCGGAGGACCGATGGCGGTTAGGAGCCCCTGCATGCACGCGATCGCGACCCGCTCTCGGCGAGCGGCGTCGAGCAGCGTCTCGCTCGCCCTCTCAGTCGCGCGCACTCCGCGCTCGATGGTCTTCCTGTTCGTCTTTCTCTTCGTTGCCATGTTCACTCCTTTTTGGTTTCTGACTCGTCCATGCGGCGGGAATTGCACCCGCTTGCTCGGTACCGGCCCGGGCTTGAACCGGGAGCCTCGGCGGTCGTAAGAACCTGCTGGTTGGATGTTCGGCGCCCTTGTCGCCCATCCCCCACCTTGCTGTCTCCCGGCGTTGCCGCCGGTCGTGGGTTTGATTTTCGAGCCTGCTTACGATCAGTCGCGTCGCTGTCCGCGATGCGCATGGATTATTCGGCCTCGAACGCGGCGTCGAATGCGGCCTTGGCGTCGCGGAGCCGTCTTGTAGTGGCCGCGCTCGGTGCGCTCGACGGTCCAGCCCTGTCTTCGGAGCTCCCCGACTATCTCACGCGACTCCTTGGACTCGGTCATGGCTAACTCGATATTGCGGCGTCGTAGTAGAGGGCGACGAAGCCGCAGGACTTGCAGATGTGTGGTCGGCAGAAGATGAGTACGCCTCCGAGAAAGACCTCCTGCTTTCGCGCGTCGGCCTCGGTAAGCAGCTGCATTGACACAGCAGAGCCTGTACCGTCGGCGTGCACCACTAGGACGAAGGTGTTCACGCCCTCGCACGACAGGCATTTTTCTGGCAGTTTGATTGGTATTTGCAAAAGAGTCACTAGACCTCCAAGAGCTGCTTCGCCACAAGTGTCAGGCTCGCGCGCCTGGGCGTAGTCGCGGGGTCCTGCAGCTTGTGGCCGCAGAAGGGGCAGAAGCAGAAGTAGACGGGGTCCTGGTCCTCGTCCTTCCAGCCCTCGCCCCACCACTCAGGTTCGCCGAACTCATTGACGACCTACTGCACGCCGAGGTCGCCGCAGCCGGGGCACTTCTTCGCGAGCTTGCTCATTTTCTCTGTTGCTTGGGACTGAAAGTAGGCGTTCGCAGTCCGCGTGAAGACGGGAGCGGGTCGGCATTGATGACCTCCGCATTCAGGGCACCAGTGAGCGTCGCTGGTGGCTCCGTACGCGAGGCCTTTTCCCATGCAACGCATGCAATAAGGATTCGGAACCGTGAAGTTTGGTCCCAAGATCCTGGGCACCGTGACGCCACACTTGTCGCAGATCCATTTGTCGCTCACGGCCGCCACCCCTGCCCGCGAAGCACGCGCGCGACGTCGGGCGGCTGCCACCCCTCGGGCTTCAGGATCTTTCCGTCAGCGCGCTTCTCGCTGCCGACCTTGGCCATGTTCGCGCGCTGCACCTCGGCGAGCACGGGGCCGCCGTCGATGCCGAACTCCTGGCGCGTCCCCTCGACCACGTAGTCGAGGTCGCAGAGCGCGTCGGCGAGCGTAGGCAGGTCGATGATCACCTTGCAGTCTCTGATGTCCTCGAATACCTGCTCGCGCGTGTCGGCGAGCTCGGGGTCTCGTAGGCACGCCTCGAGCGCCTCGAAGAACTCCTCGGCGATCAGGCGCAGCCGCATGCGCACGCGTTCTTCTGGCGGCACCTGCGGCTCGCTGAGCACGGGCTGGTCCATGACGCGGTGAAAGTGCAGGACGTTCGCGCGTATGTCGCGCGCCCGGCCCTCCTCGCGCAGCCGCGTGTTCGACTCGAGCAGCTCCTGCTCGCGCGCCCGCAGTCGCTCCACTTCTTTACGAAGATCGAGAATTTGTGCGACGACGGCTTCGGTTTCAGATTTCATGTCGGTGACCTCGGTTTGAAACTCAAGTCGACATCTTCGACTGCGCAGTCCCCCTCGTGCCCCTCGCGCAGCGTGCAGCGCAAGCCGAAGTAGGTCCTCTTGCACATGCCGACCTCGCCCGTGGCGGCCACGGCCTGGCCGGGCTCGGTGCCCTGCGGGCCGCCGTACTTTGCGGTGACGTACGCATCGAGCTGCTCGACGCTCTCCTTTGGGTCGACCTTGAACTCCTCCACCGTCACGTCCGCGAACGGAATCTCACGGGTCTGGAGCACCTCGCCGACCGTGGTGACGACCGTGATCTCCTCGCCGAGCCTCGCGCGAGCCGCCAGAAGCTCGATGGTCAACGCTCGGATGACCGCGCCGCGCTCAGCGTCGACCTCCCGCGACGTCGCGAGGAAGGAGGCGAGCCAGCGGGGCAGCTCCTCGGGCGTGACCTTCGGGTTGCCCTCGACCATTGCGCCGACGACGTCGCACGCGAGCTGTAGAGCGTCTCGTGCTTCATTGAGCGCAGCGTTGCACGCGAGCTGGAGTGCGTTTTGTTTTTCGGGCTCGTCGCGACTGAGCTCGGCGACCTTGGCCTCGGCAGCCTCGGCGCGCCTGAGCATCTTGACGTAGTCGCCCTGCTCGAGAAAGGCGTTGCGCATTCGCGTCGCCCCGAGCGCCCCCTCGGCGGCCTCGAGTTTGTTTCGGGCGGCGTCGCGCTCTCGTAAGGCTCTGCAGTAAGGACAATTTGCCTCGCCCGGTGCAGGTGTGCCGCAGACGTAGCAGCGAGAGGAGCCCATGTCTTCTACCGCGACTTCATACGTTGCCTCGAAGATGTGCGCCTTGCACGGGTACTTCTCGTTCGCGGCGCCGGTGATGATCCACTCGCCGGGCTCGATGCGCACGGGTCCGTTCGGCGTGTGCACGACGGGATAAGGCAGGTGTATATCCGGTTTGGGGTCGTAGAACTCTTCAACGCCCTCGACCTCCCTGCCCGGGAACCACTGCTCGGCCTCGACCTCGATTCTCTTCTTTACGTACTTCACAGCCACTTGACCTTTCCTTTCTTGCCCTCGAGCGCGCGGTGCGCCGCGATCACGGCGCGCCCCTCGCCGACCTCCTCCACGAACCTCACAGCCTCGCTGTAGGCTATGCGACCGTACTTGAGCTTTACGGAGTGCCGGCCGTACCGGAGCTCGAGCCCGCGAAGTAAGGCGACCGAGCACAAGAAAGCGGCGTCGAACATTTAGAGAGGCACTCCGATTCGAGACGCCTCGATTGCCGCGAGCTCCGATGGCCAGCGCTCGACGGGCACGTTGTCGTGCACGGATTGCAGGTCGTAGACCAGATCCATGGCTGACTCGGGGACACCGGACGCTCGCAGTGCGTGGTGCACGGGAGACTCCCAGACCTTCATGCCCTCGAAGGACGGGTCGTAGAACTCGTCGCCAATCAGGCTTCCGGCGGCACACTTCTGCCCCGCAAGACCGTGATAAAGGGAGCGCCCGTCAGCATCCTGTGAGCGTCTGCTCTGTGCGAGCAGGTGCGTCTTCACCTTGTCGAACACCTCGCGCGGGGTCAGCGTCCGGGGCATGGTGATGAGTTTCATTGGCGCTACTCTTTTGTGCGATGTTCGTCACGTCGAGCTCGTTCGCGGCGCAGTACCTCGAGCCAGTCACCGGCGTTGTCGTACTTCTCCCACATCGAGTCCATCTCCTGGTCGGCGTAGTAAGCAGCCATGCTGTCGCTCGGGAAGCCAAGTGCCTCAGACATCTCGACGCGCTCGAGCATCGCGATGGCGTTCTGTAGGTGCTCGTCGCCCATCTCCGCGACCGGGATCTTCTGGCCGTCTCGCGTGGTCCAGATCGCGCTCATCGCGCGTGCTCCGGAGTCGTGAGCCACCTGAGGCCGAGCTCGATGGCCGCCGCGTGCGAGAAGAAGAGCGGTCCGGGAGGCTTCGCACCGCAGTCGGTGCACTGCCAATTCAGGTGATCGCACGCGAGCTGCGCTTCCTTCAGGCACCACTGGCACCCGTTGGTGGCGTCGGCGTCGCGATGCTTGGCGCAGCTTTCGTAGCTCATTCCCCGAACAGCGCCGCGACGGCCGCCGCCTCCCACGAGCCAGGCCTTCTCACCCCCTCGGCGAAGCAGGCCGCCACATACTCAACGAGAATCTGTACTTGTATTACAGGCTCGCGATCGACGATAGGTTCTCCCCACTTCTTGGCGGCGAGCTTCCGGAGGGCACTGCAGTCAGCATTGCTGAGCTCGATCGTGATCTTCATCAGTTGTCCCCGTAGTGGTTCTTCCTGCGCTTCTGCAGCTTCGCCGCGGGCAGGTAGTCGCTGAGTCCGTCGAACTTGTACCGGCGCTCTTCTGTGTGGATCGAGCGCGCAGCTCGCGCCTGTTCTGATAGCCACTTCGCGAGCCAGTTGGGCGCGAACACCCCGGTCGGGTGCTCGTGCCAGGCCAAGCCCTTGCCCCGGAAGGTGCGCCCGTCGTCGAGCACGACCTCCTCCTCGCCGCTCGGCAGCCGCTGCCACGTGAAGAGGCCGGGCCTCGTCGGCCTCGGCTTGAAGATCACGATCTCGTACACGAAGAGCAGCGACGTGATGAACGCGGCGAGGAAGAAGCCCGACGCGAAGTAGAGCCACTCGTCGGTCACGCCTGTCCCCCGCGAAAGCGCTCGACAACGTTGCGAAGATACTTCTCATACTCCTCTTCGCTGATGTTGAAGATGTCGAGCTCGTCGCACCTTCTCTCGATTTCATCTACCTCCAGGGGAACGCCGGGCACTCCCCTGGACAGCTCGTAGACGACCGTCAGCACGCGGTCCTGCGCCTTTGTCAGTTTCACGCCTGCCCCACGACGCGCGCCCGACCCCGGACGAGCGCCACCAGGCGCGCGTCGAAGGCGTGCTGCGCAAACCTCACGGCCTCGCCCAGGCTCTCGCGGCTCTCAGCTGCGCCGGACAGGCTCGTGCCCCGGCGGTAGATGAGCGCGCAGTAGTAGCCCCGCTCGACGGTCGCGACGAGGTGGGCGTCGTTGTCCTCGAGCCACTTCGTGAGCGCGCCGAATTGCTCGGGATCGAGTTCCTCTCTGAAGCTATCGAGCCAATCTCGGAACGCTTGATTGGTTTCGGTCACTTCTTCCTCCGCGCCGGCGTGCACGCCGACTTGATGAACGCCCAGAGCTCGGGCTCTGCCTTGAACCATTCGGACTCCACGCGCAGGTGGGAGAACATGCCCTGGATGCGCATCTCGACGAGCATGTCGCCGGGCATCGTGCCGACGAGCTTCACGTTGTGGTGCATGCCCTCGCGCCGCTTTCGGAAGTCCTTCATCCGCGCCTCGGGGTCAGACGAGAAGCCGATCTTGATCAGGTCTCGTTCGGCGTCGTACGCGAAGTAGATGACGGACTTCCTGTTGGGGTCGTGCTTCGGCCCCATGCGCTGCTCGCGGCGGCGCTCGTCGATCCAGGCCTTCGCGACCGCGGCGTCGACGCGCACGCGCGCATGTCCGCCCTTGCTCTTCTTCTCGTGCCCGTTCCTGATGACGGGCATGCCCTCGTGGACCCAGCGCTTGACGGTCCCATACTTCGCGCCGATCTCCGAGGAGAACTGCTTCAGTGTGAGGATCATTTCTTCTTCCTCGCCTCGAGCATCGCGTCGGCGAACCCGTACGCCGTCTCGGCCATGTGCTGCTGGCTCTCCGCGACGAGGCGATCGATGTTGGCATTTGCGAACATGCCCGTGAGCGCCGCCATGGCGAAGCGATCGCGCAGCATCGCGCACTCGTCGAGCGTCTGACAGATGTCGTCTAGTGCTGCTGCGACAGAGTCGATGGATTCTGAGATCTCCTTCGCATTTTCGTACTCGCTCATGCCCTTTTTTCCTCCTCAATTCGCCTCGGCACCCACGCCCGCACGGGCACCTCACCCTTCGTCGCGTCCTCGATGGCGACCGCGAGCGCGACGCTCGCCGACTTGCGCTTGCCTGTGAGGATCTTGTGGAGCTCACTCGGGTCGTAGCCGATGCTGAGCGCGAAGCGGTGCGTCGCGAGCCCGCGGTCGGCGAGCCAGAGCTTGAGTAGCTCGGCGCCGGGCAGGTAGGTGGTCATTGCCTGAACTCCACGCCCTCTTCCGCGGCCCACATTCGCGCTTCCTTCTCCGCCTCCTCTGGCGTCGCGTATCGGCCGACCCCGGTGTCGTAGGGCTCGTAGAAGCCGCCCATGTCTGGGTTCTTCCAGACGAGCACGGCGAACCAGCAGCCGCTGATGCCCTGAGAGATGGTCATGTAGCGCTCGCTCATTGCCCGATTCCGAAGACCTGCTGGCTGACGCCGTTCTTCTGGATCTCGACGATGACCTCTTCTTGGTCGAACTTCGTCGCGATGAGCTCGGCCAGATCCTCGACCTGGCGCTCGAATTGCTTCGGCGTGACGCCCTCGGCCGTGTTGATGAGGATGACCTGCATGCCGGGCTCGTCCACGACCTCGCCGCTCTCGACGTGACGGTAGAGCCCGCGCTGCGTGAGGAACGTCGCGCCGGGGTCGCCGACCTGCGCCTCTCGCGTGCGGCGCACGAGGTGCACGAGCAGGTCCTCCTTGTGCTTGGCCTCGCGCTCGGTGATGCGGAGGGACGGGGGCGCGTCTTTGGGTCGGAAGCCGACGACGATGCGCGCCGACCAGGTGTCAGCCTCGCTCTGCCACCGGCGGGGATTGGTGAGGATCGAGCGGTCGCCGTGGCACGTGAGCCGGCCGCTCGGCGTGAAGCTTCCGCCGCCGTTCTTCTTGTTCCAGGACAGTCGCCTGGGGTTTACGTCGTATCGCATGGTCTCAGTTGTCCTTGTTGATCAAGAGCTTCTCGAGCTCCTCGTCGAACTTCTTCGCGTCTCGAGACCGCTCCCACTCCCGGATGAATTCCTTGCCCCTCTCCCAGTCGAGGTCGTGCCCGTCTGGACCGAACCACTTGAAGGGCGAGTCCTTGGGGTAGTGGGGGCCCGCGTCCTGCATGTAGACCTCGACCCTTCCCGTGTCCCAGCGCACGCACATGAGCCTGTTGCCGCGCTTGGGATCGAGAGTTCTGATGTCGACGTTCTGCAACTGGGGTTTCTGCCGCCTCGGCTTTTTTCGGAGAGCTCTGCGATGCAGCACGTCGATACCTATGGGCACTACGACGCATGCAATTGTCACGGCCGAGGCAATACTCACGAGGATCGTGCCTGTGACGTCCATCAGTCGCGCTCCCTTGACAGTTTCAGGATCGTGCCGGCGGCGAAGCCCGCGATCAGCAGGCAGCGTTCGAGGCGCTCTTGGATGATCGTGTTCGAGACCGAGAGCTTTCGGATCTCGTTGGCGAGCTCGACCATCTCGCAGCCGAGCGCCTCGGCGATCTTGAGGGGGTCCTCGAGCTCGATGATGCTGAGCTTGTTCATCTTCCTGCGTCTCCTCTGTCGCACTTGCAGAACACGAGCGCGGCGGCCTCCTCGTTGGAGGGGTGCGTCGCCACCTGAACCTGCATCACGTGCAGGCGGTTTACACACTGTTCGGAGTTTGGCGATCCCGAAGTCGTCGCGAGCAGTGTCGCCTCGTCCTTGCATGGTCCGTTCCACGCCTCGAGCTCTTGCCTCTTTTGCGCGGCCTCCGGACCCTCGCACGCGGCGAACGTGAGGGCGGTGAGTAGAAGCCAAGCCCTCATCATCCGATCCCCAGGAACTTGAGCGCGTCCTCGCGCGCCCGGTTGAGCCGCACCATCGCGTCGTGGTCGCCGCCCTTGTCGGGGTGCGCCTCTTTCGCGAGGGCTCGGTAGCGCTCCTCGACGTCGTCGGCGGTGACGAACACATTGTTGAGCTTGAGCACGCCGCGCCAGTCTTCCTGTGCCTCTGTCGAGGCCGGTAGCGCCGCGAACCCCGTGAACGCTCGGTTCAGGATCTCGCTCGATCCCGTCCTCTCGAGCATGCGCATCGCCTCGAGCGCGAGGCCGACTGCGCGCACGTTCTCGCGCACTGTGCGCCACTTGTCGCACGCGATGACGCGGCGCTCCTGCTTGTGATCGCTCCAGTAGACGGCGACTCCGGGGTCGTCGGGCTCGCGCATGTTCGCGAGCGGCACGCCGTCGCGCCGAAGCGGCACGTTGCTCGAGATGATGACGTTGTAGTCTCGCACGCCCATGAGACCGAGCGAGTGCAGGACCTCGTCGCGCGCCCGCGCGAAGCTCACCTTGTAGGGCGAGTTTTTGCGCCGGTGAGCGTCGGTGCGCTTCCATCCGATGGGCCAGGTGAGCGGATAGGCGTCGACATCGTTCATTAGTTTTTTCCTTTTGGATCTGCAAACCACTGCGCCATCTTGTCCGCGCCCCTGGCGTGCGCCCGCGCGAGCTCGAGCGAGACCTGCTCTACGAGCTTTCTCCTGTGCTCGTCGCTCATGTGCGGCGCCTCGGCGAGCACGCGGTCGACTGCCTCTCGGAGCCAGGAGTTCTTCATCAGCTGCACTCGCAGTAGGCACCGCCGCTGGCGGCGACGCACTTCCATCGCGCGTAGTCGTTGCACGCGCACGAGCCGGAACAGGACGAGGGCTCGCAGGGGAAGGCCAGGAGGACCGGGCACTGCCCGCCGGGGGGCAGCGCCGCGTCGCCCGAGTCAGGCTCGGCGTCGCTCGCGACCGCGTCGCTCGGCTGGTAGGCGTCGATGATGCGGTCGGCGACGTCGGCGTCGACCTCGAGCAGCCCCCCGGCGCCTGCCGCGCCGTCCTCGAGCTCCGCGTAGCCCGGGCTCGAGACGTGCGACGAGCAGCCGATAGTGAATGAGATGATCAGGATTAGTTGTTTCATGTTGCTTTGCTTTTCTTCACGATGCCCTCGTCCACGCCGTGCGCGGCGCTACCTTGCCCTCGGGGTCGACGACCTCGACCCAGTCGGAGAAGCCCTTGAAGAGCGCGACGGCCCGGTCGACGTCGCCCTCGGCGACGGTCACCCGCTCGAGCTCGCAGCCGTCCCGGTCGAGCCCGACGACGAACCAGTGCTTCACCTGATCCTCCCCTCGAACGTCGAGCGCGCGAGCTCCCGCTCGATGCCGAGGATTATTTGCGGCGGCAGATTAGTAGCATTGGCGAGCAGCCAGCCGAGCACCCACCGCGCGCCCTCGCCCTCGGGCCTCCGGCGCATCGCCTCCTCGACCATCTCGGCGAGCCACTTCCTGGCGCAGGGGCAGAGGGTCATGGTCGCGCCTCGTAGCCGGGCCGCCGCTTGATCTCCCGGAGCTTGTAGTCCAGGGGCAGCGACACGTAGTCCTCGAGCTCGTAGCGGCGCTTGCTCACGGGGTCGACGCCGCGGAGGTGCCGGACCGCGAGCACTCCGCATCCGCCGAGCTCGTAACGAGCGGCCTGCAGCGCCTCGAAGTCCCGGACCTTGATGTCGCGCCGGAGCGACAGGCGCTTGACGAGCTTAGCCGCGGTGCCCCTCGGCGGCCGCGTGTACCAGAAGCGGCCGGGGTCGACCGTGCGGCGGTAGAGCACGCCGGGGCGCATGTTGTAGGCCTCGATCACGGAAGGCTCCCACGCAAGCGAGCAGCTTGAGCTACCCGACGCGCTTCACGTACCGCAGTTGACTTACTTCTGAATCCAAACGTCCAGCGATACTTGGTTCTGGCTGGTTCACCAAGAGGTGGTGCGAAGACGTAGAAGAGCTCCGCGGCCAGCACGAGCGCGTAGCAGTTTCGTGTGCGGTACACGATACGCGGATCGTCGGCAGTGATTATCTCTCTTTCGCTGAGCATCACTTGAATGCCTCCCTTATCGTGCACGAGTGCGGCTTGATGCCCTCGAGCCCGAACTCGTTGAGCAGCGACTGCCCGACTTCGTCGTAGACCCATGGAAAGCCCGGTGACCAGTAGTAGCGCCTGCGTCGCCGACCGTCGGCGAGCGTGAAGCGCACGGCGAAGCGGTAGTAGGTGACTCCTTCGATCTGCATGATTCACGTCCAGAAGAGGCTGTGTCCGCCGAGCTCGGCAAGCCGAGCGAAGATCTTGTTGATGCGCTCATAGTCGAGCTGTGCGTTGTACGGTCCGCGGTCCTCAGCCCGCTCGCGGATGAGCGACGCGAGTTCGACGTCGTACTTGGGCAGCACGAAGTCGGCCTGTGTACTGCCCATTCCGTTGTGCAACATCGCGCGGAGTGCGTTCACCGCGTGGGTCTGTCCTTTATCAGCCTTCTTTATGAGCTTCTTTGCTTTGCGCACCCGTTGAATCTCATCTTCAAGAGAGTTTTCGTAGCTCTCGATCAGGACGAGAGTCTCTTCGAGTATTTGACGTCGGTGCAATTTGTTCCATCGCATTGTTTACGTCTTCCCCCTGAGCTTGAACCCCCACACGCGAGCGCCCGCGCGGTAGCGCGAGGCTTCCGCTGGTCCTAGGTCGTCGGGCGCGTCGTCGCGCTCCATGAAGCGCAAGGCGTCCGCGGCGGACATGGCCACGACGCGGAGGTACTCGTCGCGCTCGAATGCCGGGCCCTCGGGCAGCGCCGCCTGCGCCTCCTCGAGCGACATGCGGAGCGCGGCGCAGAGTTCCTTGATCTCGTGGTCGCCGAGAAATGTACCGGCAGTGTTCTTACCATCGCGCAGGTACAAGTAGACGTTGCCCTCGTGATTGGCGACGACCAAGAACTCACCATTCTTTATCGGAATCTTTCGTTCTTCGAATTTTGCCATCTAGTTCACCCGGGCCCGCCCGCGATCCTCCGGTCACGAGCGGGGCCTGGTGTCCTAGCTTGTTACGCGGCCTTCTTCTCGAGCACGGCTCCCGCGATGCGCTGGAGCTCGATCTTCCGGTCGGCGTCCTCGGTCTGGTTGGCGATCCAGCTGAGCGCATTCGAGAACCGGAGCGCCGTCTTGCCCTCGGGCAGCATGACGTTGTCCGGGCCCTCGAAGGCCTCCTTGGCGCGCTGCGCCTCGCCCTTGCTGAGCAGCTGCCCGACCTTCTTGAACGCCGCGTTCCAGGAGGTCTCCTGAGCGTGGGCCTGCCGCACGGCGTCGAGCCGCGCCTCGATGGCCTTGGGCGCCAGGATGTTGCCGATGACGTCGCGCGTGGCGCTGATCATCGTCCTCGTGTCGAGCTCGTAGGTCTGCTGCGAGAAGGTGAGCTCCTCGGGCAGGCGTTTTCCGAGGTGGACCTGCTTGAGCACGCTCTCGCCGATGGCCGCGTTCAGGCAGAGGAGCCTCAGCACGAACGCGCTCACGCCGTACATTCCCGCGCCGTAGTCGCTGTTCTGCCATGAGAGGCCGAACACCATGAACTCGCCCGGGACGGGCTCGTGCACGGTCGGGATGATGGCGCGCACGGAGACGCGCACGTCGCTCGCCACGCCCTCGAACGGTACGGCGCCGACCTTCTGCGCCTCGCCGAGGAAGGCGTCGAGCAGCGGCCTGCTGTCGAGCCGCCGGAACTTGTCGCTCAGGATGCCGCGGGCCTGGCCCCCGACGCTCCGCACGAGGTAGCGGCCGCCCTGGTGGCGGTAGTGCTGGTCGAGCGTGTACTCGAGCAGCCGGTGCTCCCACGAGGTGCCGTCGGCCTCCGCCTCGGCCGCGTCGAGCCGCCGCGCGTACGCGGTCGGGACGCCCGCCCGCTCGACCAGCTGCTCGAATGCGTGGTTGTGCAGCAGCCACTGCTGGTCGCCGACCCCAAACGCGAGCCGGCCGCCGGCGCGACCGAATTGCAGCCGCTCGCCGCGCACGATGTCGTCTCGCGGCACCTCGCTCAGGATGCGCTGCACGACGGCGCTGGAGCGCGCCGCTCCTCTTCGGACGGCGTCGTCGAGGTTTGCCCGCGCGAGCGCGAGCTTGCTCTCCTCCGGCAGTCCGCCGTGGCCGAGTATGTCGTGCACGACTCGGCCGTCAGTCTCTATTACGGGCTTCACTTCCAGGGGCATGTGTCAGTCTCCTTTTTGTAGGGGTTCATGTGGTGCACTCCGGGGGTATAACACCGGGCTTTACCCAGTGCAACTTTTTTCTCTCGACCCCCGCTAGTTTTTTATTGCTGCTCTTCGATCCCGTAGTGCGCGCGCTGCAGGGCGCGGGCCTTTTGCTGCAAGCGTCCGACTTGTTCGGCGTGTGGGTGAGATAGACCGCCGAACACGTAGCGCGTGTCACGAAAGTAATTCTCGAGGTAGTGCGCGGTTGTGCTCGGTTTCTGGCCCGGGTAGTAGAACGTGACGAGCAGGATGCCGCCGTGCGGCGCCGTCACCTCGAAGGCCTGATAGGCGTACTTGCCGCCGTCCGCCTCGCGCACGGTCTCGACCGCGTTCGGGCGCTTGCGGTCCAGCAGAAACTGCACGGCGTGCGAGAGCACGGTGCTTTCTTCTTGGAGTCGAACGCATTCGGCCGCGAGTTCTTCTCTGGTTTGCTTTTTCATGTTGGATCTTTAGTTTCGAATTGAAGCCCGAAAATTTTGACACCTCCGGGTTGGAAGCTCAGGATCGCGATAGATTCCGCGAGCGCGTTGAACGCCCGCGCCGACTCACCCTTTTTCTTGCCGCGAAACTGGATGACGTCACCTTTTTCGGCGATGACTTGACCGAGTTCTCGGCCACGTGAGAGGCGCTCCTCCGGGTCGCGACCGCGCCATTGCTCGATCCACAATGGGACCGCGGCGCTGAGCGCAATTCGCAGTAGCTCTTCATCGGGCATGGTTTGGATGCTCGACTCGTTCGAGTCCGCCGTGCTTGCGGTTGAGCGCGTTCTTGCCTTCGGTCGTGATCTGCGTTGCGCCGTTGCGCGAGCGCTTCAGATAGCCAGCTGCGGCGAGCCGGTTTAAGTCGGCTTCACTAGGCGTGTCGCGGTAGCGTGCCCATTCGTTGCGTCGACCCATCGAGTTCAATCCGCTGAACGTGTAGAGGATCCAACGGTCGCGCGGGTCGAGCTCTGTCGGCGCGGGTAAGAGCTTTGCTATGTTCGATGGCGCGAGGTAGAGCGTCGCGAATGTGCGCGGATAGCCCATGGTCCCCTTGATGACGGCCACGCCGTCGGGGATTGGGTAGTCCGCCGAGTCCAGGTCAACCTGGTTTTGTGGGTTGAACATGTTCGAACCGCCCCACGATCCGATGAGTTCTTCGCGTTGGCCGGTCGCGAGCATGATGAGCACGCAGAAGCCGCGCTTGCCGTCACCACCGCATACTTGCGGCGACACTTTCTCGGCCGCGCGCACTTCGATGTCAGCGGCGCCATAGCTCACGGCGCGCAAGGCGGATTGAATGCTTTCGGGCAGATCTCTGACTTTTGCATACATTGTTTTTTCTTCCCGTGGTCGCACCGCGTGGGATCGAACCACTGCGACCGCGCACCCTTGGCGGGCCCCGCTATCCTGCGGGCTTCTCGGCGGTCCGGTGCGGGAGCGGCGCGCGGAACGCGCCGCGTTTTTTCTTCGCGTGTTTCCTCCTAGGTTAGAGCTCAGTTTCGAGCGCGGGCATTCCGTGGCCGTTGCTCTTCACCTCGACCACTTCTCGCCCGACGATTTTGTTGTAGAGCGCTGGAAACTCTTGGGCAAAGCGCTGCCTATCCTCGCTGGTCCAGCGATACGTGACCCAGTCGATGAAGACTTGCACCTCGTAGGGTGCGAGATTTCGCGCGTGGTTCGGGATTACTTTGATCGCGTTCATTCTTGCTCGTCGTCGCGATGTTTCAGCGAGTAGGGTGTGCCGTTCAGGTGCTCGCGCGCCCAGCGGATCGCGTCCGCTTCTGTCTTGAATGCACCGCGGCCGATCGGATCGAATGCGAGTGGATCGAATTCGCGCTTCGGGTGCCACTCAGTGGCGAATTCGGCTGGCACGCTGGGCACGATCACGGTCCAGTAGCCGGCCATGATCAGAGCTTGCACGCCGCGAGAAAGCGGGCGCGGTTGAATCTTGGATTGATGAGCTGAAACGAGGCGCATAGCGTGAGTGCTAGTTCGCGGCGCTCAGCCTCGCTCGAGATCTCCGCAACAACCGCGGCGATCCGCACGAAGTGTTTTCGGGACATGGTTGCTCCTCTCGGGCGAAGTAGGGCAGTCGCTCAGCGGGCCGTGTCACGGGCACGCGCGAGCGCGCGTTATCGCGCTACTTCTCCCGAGCGGAGTAACCGCTCGTCAACCCGCGTAGGTCGCCCTGCTGGCTCGCGTTCGCTAACATGGCGACTTGCCTCGTTTTTTCTTTCTGCCGGTTCCGCCGGCTCGCATGGGGTATATGCACGGGGCATACCACATGGCTAGGCCCCATGCCGTACGTCTAACCCCGCGAGATCATTCGTTATACTCTGGCTGGAATGGTCCGGTGCGAAGCCTTCTTCGCGGCCTGAGGCTGAAAGAGGGTTTTAAGGCTGTTTTTAGTGCCACCTTTGAGTCGCATATGAGCGAAGAAAGCTACGCGGATCGTCGGGGGCAGCTTACCCCAAGCCTCACCAGGGTCAGCTGGCTAGAGGTCAAGCGGGACTAAAAAAGCGCTTAGAAGCCCTCTAGCCCGGGCCGGGCCGGACCTTAGCTCGGACAAGGCTAGCTTGTGAGCGGGCCCGCGCCGAGCTATTGTGGCGCAAGTAGCGCGCCCATGGCCCGCCCCCCCACGATTCTGTCCTACGCTGAGACGTTGCGGCTGGTCTCGCAGTATCCGACCGGCGCGACCGCTACGGAGCTTGCGCGGCGCGCGTGCGGCGCGGCGGAAACACCTAAAAAGCGGCGCGCTTTTGCCGGTTTCCTTGGCTTACTCGCTGCTCGCGGCGTGATTTCCAAGCGCGGCGGCTTGTTCTTTCCGGCCGTCATTCGGGGCGCGCCGAGCGCGCCGATGCCGCCCCCTGGTTGGTACCCTACGCCGCACGGGCCGCGCTATTGGGACGGCTTACGCTGGCTTTAATATCCTGCTAGGATACTGCACATGTCGGAACTGAAAGAGGACGGCGCCGTCCTGGACATGTGCTGCGGTAAGAAGCGTTGCCCCGTTTTTCGCGAAGTTTCCGATGGTTTTGAGCTCTCGGACGAGGGCCAAACCGTGAAACTCACGCGCGAGCAGGCCGAAGCTGCCGCGGCGTGGCTCGTCATGCGCCTGCACCGCGACAAGTGACCGAGCTTTTTGCGCTCCAAGCGGCCGCGATCACGCTCATTTTCGTGCGCGGCAGCATCTTCGAGCGCGTTCGCACGAGGGGACCCGCGCTCTGGCGAGAGCTCGCGTCGTGTGCGCTCTGCTCGGGCTTCTGGATCGGCCTCGCGTGGTTCGCGCTCGCGTCGTGGCCGCCGCGCGGTTTTGCAGCGCTTCTCTGGTGTTTTGGCGGCGCCGCGCTCTCCGCGGCCGCGGCGCTCCTCCTAGTGCGCGTGCTGGACGCGCTCGAGGGCCTGGCGGGTGACTGAGCTCTGTGCCGCGGGTGACATTGCGAGCTTCATGGAGCCTGTTTCTTGCCCGCGCTGCGGCTCCGAGCTCGTTAGTGCGCTGCGCGAGGCCGACGGCGCCGTGCGCCTTGTGTGCCGCGGCGTGATTGGCGGCGTCTCGTGCTTGCACATGTGGCGGTCGAATGTTGAAGCACCGCGTCAGACCGCGTCAAAATCGCGTACTTGATAAGTCTCGCAATCTAGTAAACACTACCAGAAGTGACACTCCCGCTGGTCGTGCCACCGTCCGAGCTCGTCGCCCGAGAGGTGACGGGCATCGCCGATCGATCGGGAGCGAAAAACGACGAGGGTCTCGTTGATATTTGGGTCGCGTCGCAAACGAGCCCCCATACGCGTCGGGCGTACCGTTTCGACGCTGACGGCCTGCTCGCGTTCCTGGCGCGCCGCGGTCTACAACTGCGCACCATGAAGGTAGTAGACCTGCAGGGCTGGACGTCTGAGCTGTCAGGTTCGCTCTCGAGCCAGGTTCGTCGCATTGGGGCTATCAAGTCGCTGCTGACGTTCGGGCAGGAGACCGGCTACTTGACGTTCAACATCGGAAAGGTCGTAAAGCCGCCACCGTTGCCCAACAAGCTCGCCGAGCGCATCTTGAGTGAGCGCGAGGCGGCCGCGGTGCTCGAGGCCGCGCAGGCCGATCCCATCATCGGCTTCATGTACGCTTCGGGCGCGCGCGTTTCCGAGGCGTGTGCGCTGCGCTGCGGCGAAGTCCACGAGGGTCCGGACGCTGGTGCGACGGTCACGCTGCACGGTAAGGGAGGTAAGACGCGCCACGTCGTCGTGGCTGCGTCGGTCGCGACGGTGCTCCGGCGGCTCTGTGAGGGCCAGGGAGCTACGGTGCCCGTCTTTCGCACGCGTACCGGACGTCCGTTGCACCCGGCGAACGTGCACAAACTCGTCCGGCGCGCCGCCCGCGCCGCGAACCTGGACAAGAAGGTATCGCCGCACTGGCTGCGGCACGCGCACGCTAGTCACGCGCTCGACCATGGTGCAAACCCGGTGCTCGTGCGCGACAGTCTCGGGCACGAATCGCTCGCTACGACGAGCAAGTACACGCACGCCAAGCCCGGGGACGGTTCGAGCCTCTACTTGCCACTCCTGCGCGATGAGGATTCGTCGGTGTAGAGAGCTCTGAGCTAGAATAGGAGCCGGCGCCGCCGCTCCGCCAACGCCACCAAGCAACCCCGGGGCGTCGGCGCTGTTTTTCGTGTAATGTTGAGGGCAGCACCGCCGCGGAGCCTTATCCCGTCCCCCGGAATTGTCACTCCCCGGCGGTGCCATTCAAATGAGCGACGTAGACCAGGACAAGATCGACACGAAGCCCCCGCCGTCGCGCCAAAAGAGTGCTTCGGAGTGGAGTTGGCCGCGCGTCATCGTCACGGGGGTCAGCACCGGGCTGCTCGTCGCCGGCGGAATACTAGCCAAGATTCCTGTAGGTCTGATCCTCTTCAGTGTCGGCTACGGCGGCGCCATTCTCGCGCTGACCTGGTCTCGTCGGTAGGATGCTCTCGCTCCGATTCAACAGGTGTTTCACTCCCGAGATCCTGCGCGAGCTCGAGCCGCTCCTGCCCGCGACGTACGCTTGCATGGACGAGCTCGCTCCGTGGCGGCGCGGCCGCTGGCCGACGCGCATCCACTGCATGGACGAGGTGCGCATCGTCGAGGGGCGCAAGCGCGGCGCGGGGCACGGCTACACCTACCCGCGCGAGAACGGCATCTGGATGAACCACCACATGACGCTCGCCGGGCACTGGCTCGTGCTCGTGCACGAGAACCTGCACCACGCATTCCCCGACGCGACCGAGAGCGAGCTCAACAACGTGCTCGTGCCGAAGGTGTACCAGTGCACGTTCGGCAGGCGCATGGATCGCGCGTGGGCGCGCCGGCACGGGCTCGGTCCGCCTCAGCCGGGCATCGGTGACCGCGGGTTCGTGAGGTGATCGAGATTTTATTGCAGAACGTTGCGTGGTTCGTCGTGGTGCTCCTGGTGGTACGCTTGGTGGTGAAGTGAGCAAACCGCTGATACCCGAAGCGCTGCTCGTGCTCGACGATGAGCAGAAGCGCGCGTTCGCCGCGGCCTACTGGCTCGGCGTGTGCGTTGGCGAGCTCCTAAACCTCGGCGCAAGCGAGGAGGACGTGCGCGCCGGCTTCGAGCGCGCGATTGCGCAGGGATTGGCAATGCGGAAGGCAGGTACGTCGTGAAAAAAGAATGGGGAGCGTGGCGCCTGGAGGCACAGCTGCGCAAGTTCTTCGAGCGCGCGGATCTCTTGCTGCTGCTCACCGTCGGTGAGGGGCCGAGGGGCTATGCCGTCGTGGCGCTCGAGCTACCAGAGACGGTCGTCAACGGAAATGCTGAGGACGTTTTCGATGCTCACGCTCACAAGCTCGTCGGCACCTACGAGACGCTCTCGAAGGCGATGATGGCTGCTGACTCGTTCGGCGAGGCGTGGGTAAAGAGCTACAAGAGCACGCGCATCGAGCAGTGCGATTGCGAGCTTATCGAAGCGTCCGCGTCCAGTACGCCTCGGCGCGGCAGTCGACGCTCTCCCAGCGCCCGCGCCTGACGCAGTCGCGCAGGAAGCTGTCCGTCTTGAGGTGCGATTCGTAGTAGCCGCGCGCCTCCTTCTTGGTCCGGCCGCGGAATACGTGCTCGACGATGGCGTAGCGCTCGTTTTCGTAGATCTTGATGTGCAGCGCCCACATCAGTCTTCCTCGAGTTCCTCGTCGTCCTCCTCGTCGAGCTCGTCCTCGTCCTCCTCATCGAGCTCGTCCTCGTCTTCGTCGAGATCTTCGTCGTCCTCGTCGTCGAGCTCGCCGAGACCGAGCTTCGATCGCATCTGCGCGACGCGCGTCGACGCCTCGATGGGGTTGTCGAAGAGCTCGGCCTCGCCGAGCACGTAGTTGTCTGCGCCGTCCTCGCTCACCACGTAGGGATTCTCCGGCTTGTTGCCGTTCTTGAACACGAAGCCGCGGCAGCCCTTCTCGACGATGACGACGCGCTCGTATCCCTCTGGATACGCGACCCACTTGACGTCCCCCGGTCGGTAGCGCTTCGCCACCTACTTCGGTGCCTCGGGCTGCTTGTAGACCTTCTTTTTCTTCCTCCGCCGAGCGCTGCCGCAGCAGCTCCGAGGAGGAGGCATCTTGATTTTCTCTGCCATCACGCGGCTCCTTCCGTAGCGAGTTGCGCCTTGATCTCGGTGAGCTTTCGCTCGAAGCGCCTGAACGTCGCCGCGCGGAGCTTCGCGCTCTCCTTGAAGCACGCGCCCCCGGTGCCGTACGCGGCGAACGTCATGGTCAGCCAGTCGCCCCCGCGGTGCTGGTAGGCGCACATGTTGCGCGAGACAGAGGCGATGCGCCCGGCGACGAGCGCGGCCCGCCGCGTGCTGTCCTCGTCGGTCCCGGCGAGGGTCTGCCACATGCGCTGCGGGACGAAGGCGTTGGCGTGTATCTGCCACAGGCTCGCGGCGCGGAAGCGCACGACGTCGCCGGCCCGGTTCTTCACCGCGTCGCACTGGAACGGCTTGCACTGCCCCGCGTGCACGTCTGCGTCGAAGCCGCTCTCGTGCCACGCGATGGTGGTGAGCACGAGCGCGAGATCGCGCGTGGAGCCCGGCCACGTGCGCCTCCTGCCCGTCGACAGCGCCTCGCTCGCGTCCGCGACGGCGTTCGCGACCGCGTGCATGCGCGCCTCGCGGTCGCCCGAGTCCTCCGCCGTGTACTTCGACGGCGGCAGGCTCATGAGCAGGTGGAAGAGCAGGATGCGGAGCATGATCAACCCAGAAGGTTCGGGAAGCGCGAGAACGCGGGGTGCGGACCGCCGATGATTCCGGCGACGAACCAGTGCCTCTTGTCTCGTGAGCGCTGGACGGTGATGGTCTCGAGATTTTGCGCGCCCAAGACGATCAGCTGCTCGTCAGGCATCTCTTCGACTGCTTTGGGGCCGAGGCCGCGGTTCATTGCGACCTGTTCTCCAACTTCCAGATACTGCTCGTCGGTGGGACCGCGACGCAGGATTCTGTCGGCCTCTTCTGCCGCGGCTCTCTGCGTCCGAAAGGATCGGGAGAGCGAGATCCAGCTGCGAGTTCTTCTTGCCATCAGTCCATCCACCTCACGCCGCTCACCGCGGCGGGCCGGAACGCGCAGAAGTCTGCTCGGTACGCGGTCGACTCGACGGGCTCTCCCGTGTCGTACGTCCAGAACTTGCCGTCATTCGTCACGACGACGATGCTCGCGCCGCTCGTCACGAAGCTTCTCGCGAGCGCGCTGTTCGCGGGCAGCGGCGGCGCCGCGGTCGCGGGCAGGTAGACCGCGCCGATGTTCTTCGTCGTGGCCCAGGCCTCGAGCCTGGCGAAGTCCTTCGCGGTCTCGAGCGTGCACGCTGTAGCCGGCGGGGGCGGCGTCATCGTGGCCGCCGCGGCCTGCTTCGGCCGGAAGATCGCGTAGAGCGCCGCGCCGGCGAACGCCGCGAGCACGAGGTAGCCCAGTGCGTTCGGCGCCGGCGTCTGGTTCGCGAGCAGCGGATTGCTGAGTAGCGCGCCGGGGCACCTGGACATCACCCTCTGGTCGCCGTTTGGCATGTTCACGATCGCGACGTCGCAGCCTTGCGCCCGGAGCTCGGCGATCCTCCTCTGACTCTGCGCGCGGGTGAGCTGGGGTACGGCCATCACGGCCCTCCATAGCTACCCGAGCCAGGCTGTGGTGCTTGGGGAGACTCCATCTCAGTGTTGTAAAAGTACCATCCTGGGTTTGGGTTAGGGGGGGCGAGCCACACCCAGTCCACCACCGCGAGCCAGTTGTCTTTGTAGCGCCAAGGATCGATGCCCGTGAGCTCTCGCAACCAGTCAGCTACGTACCCGCCGGGAACAGCGAGGTTGCCGGGAGGGTAAGGGGCAATCTGCTCGGATATTTTTTTCCACGTGCGAGAACCTGCGTCCCAGTACAAGAACTGGCGCGCAGTGTACGCCCACAGTTCTGTCCGAGGTTGACCGAGACCCTGCGTAGTTCCTGACTGCGGGGGCTCGGGCGGTGCGATCTGCGGTGGAGGTGCATCGGGAAACGCGCAGTAGTCGGCGCGCAGGTTGTTGGCGCGGCCCGTGCTTGGCGGATCCTGGATGTAGTACCAGAATGAGCCGTCGGAGAGCACGGCGACCGCCTGCTGGCCAGCTGTGACAACGGGCGCTTGCGGATGACTGAAAAACTCCTCGATGGTCGGCGGCGTCGAGGTGCGGGGCAGGTAGAGAACGCCAAAGCCGCGTGCCTCGCCCCAGCGGTCGAGCTTCTGGAAGTCGATCGGGCACGTCCCGGGCATTGCCGCTGTCTTTGCCTCCGCGCGCTTGGCGAACAGGAGGTAGCCGACGAGGGCAACGGTGCCGATGATGAGCGCCGTGCCGGCGCCGCCGAGCTCGTTCGCCTCCAGGCACTCGTCGCACTCGGCGGGCATCTCCCGTAGTATGCCCCGCCTCCCGCGACCAGGTCCACCGTCAATGCCGAAGCAGCCACCACGCCAGCAGGACCGCCCCGCCCGCGGCCGCGACCCAGGGCCAGCCGGGCGCCTCGGGAGCCGGGGGCGCTGGCGGTTCGGGCGCAATTCCGGGCAGGTACGCGACGTCGTCGCCGTCCAGGTAATCGGGCGGTAGCACTGAGCTCGAGGGGCAGCGCGCCGCCTGGCCGAGGTGGGCGTACATTTACCTGAGCAGGCTCAGGGCGACGACTCCGACGGCGAGGCCGATGAGCGCCGGCACGACGAAGCTCGCAGCCGACCGCGTCTCCGCGACGCAGATGGGGACGGCGTCGATGGCCTTCTGCATCTGCGGACGGTTTCCGAAGTAGCCGCCCATGATGGCGGTGCACTGCGGCTCGGGCAGGTAGGGGCCGTCGGCGTTGCCCGCGCAGCTCTCAGCGCGCTGATCCCAGCACGGCGGCAGGGCTAGCAGTCCCGCCTGGAAGAGCTCGGCGCGCTCGGCGGCCGGGATGCGCGCGGCGCGCTGGTCGATCTGCGCCGGCGTCATGGCGCGAAACTCCGCGCGCGTTGGCAGCGCCGTCGCCTGCCCGAGCCACTGGATCGCGTTCATCTTCGTCTCCTTTACGCAACGTAGCAGACCGCGCCCGCGTTCTTCGGATCGATCGCGTTCCAGCGCGCGGCGAGGAACCGGCCGACGACGATGGGCAGGATCACCCGGGCCTGGTAGATGTGGTCGGCGTAGCCCTGCGGGTCGACGTTGTCGTAGCCGAGCACGATGAGCCCGTTCAGGCGCTTGGGCAGCTGCTGCGCGGGCCGCGGGTACTCGACTGTGTACGGCCTCGTCGCCGGCGGTGAGCCGACGCGGATCGAGGTCGGCGCCGCCTCGATGCCGCGCACGGCGGGGAAGTCGTGATACTTGTCGCTGCCCGTCGCCCGCTCCCAGATCTGCGCCGCGGTCGCCGTCGTCGAGGCGTACGGCGGCTCGATGGAGCTGTGGGTGATGACGCACAGGCGCTCGGCAGCGGCCGCGAGCGTCGCGAAGCTCACCCAGGGCGTGAGCGCGACAGGGTCGGGGAGCTTGCCTGGCGCGGTGTGAATGCCGTCGACGGCGACCGCGGCGTCGATGCGCGCTCCGTCGCCGGACTTCAGGAGGCCGAGGACGCCACCGCAGCTCTCGGAGAACCCGAGCGCCGCGACGCGGAGCGGCGTCACGCCGGGCGCGTAGCGCTTGAGAATGCCGCGCACGGGCGTCGGCCAACCGAGCGCGCGCAGCTGGTCTCCATATTTCCTGTTCGCCGGCGTCGGCAGCGCGATGAACGTCGTCGGGCGCTGGAACGCGGTCTGCACGCTCGCAGGTACGGGAGCGAAGCTCCAGGAGACGACGACGTCAGTCTCCGCCATGCTCTCACGCGAAGATGAGGAGGGCCGCCACCGCGGCGGCCGCGAGCCCCGCGACGATCGCGGCCGTGCTGATGCCCTTCTTTTTTGCAAGCGCTGCAGCAGAAGGAGAAAGAACGACTTTGAATTCGTCTTCGGTTGTGAACAGCGTTGCCGTACTTGCGTCGCGCGTGACGACGACGTCGATTCTGTCGAGGGGCCTGCCGGCGGTCAGGGCGTCGACGGGCGCCGCGGTGTTCTCGTCCGCTAGCACGTACGCGCCAGTCGCCGTATCGGGGTAACCGGGCGCCGCAGGCGGCGGGGTGCCAAAGTTGACCTCGTAGCTTCCGGGAGAGTACGCCGTGTAGCCCGAGGCGTTGGGCGCTGATTGCGAGGCGTCCGGCACCCAGATCATCGCGGCGAGGTTAGCCGCAATGCTCTGAGCAAGTTCCGCCGGAAATGCGGTCGGCGCCTGACCGACTCGACCTACACCGGCGATGGCGCGCACGGCGGCATCCGGCGGCAGGAGGGAGAAGTAGGCGTAAGGCAGGGTGTGGGGCGGCCTCATGGAGCAGAGTCTACCACGCACGACTCTGAGGCAGAAGCGCCCTACTTGCGGGGGCTTACGCGATGCGACTTGTACCGATTCGAGCGGCGCGACTCGCTGAGCTGGCGCTTGATCGCGAGCCGCTGCTTGGCCCGCTTGTCGGGTGCGTACGTGACGTGGTCGTTCTCCTTTGGATCGAAGAAGCCTACGTAGCCACCGGGCGTTACGCCAAATGATCTCAGAGGCCGACGGAGGAAGTTCGTGTGCGCGCCCTTCTCCTCTCCCTCCGTGAAGTAGAGGGGCAGCACGAAGTTCGAGACGCTGATGCGGCCGATCTTGTACGTCTGGTCCTGTACGGCGTCGCACATCTCAAACCAGTGGAATACCTTGCGGCTGTTCTTGGGATGAGGGCCCATCGCGAGCAGGTTCACCTGTGGGTCGGCAATAATCTCGAGCACTTCGTGTGAGAATGTCACGCTCCATGGCTCGCCGAGCATCGCCGACACATCCGTGAAGACCACGCCGAAGGGCACGCCCGCCGCCGTGCGATCGTGGTAGCCGAGCACGTCGTCTACGTCGACTTCCTTCTCGATGTAGATCACGGCCGTGTCTAGCGAATCAGTCGGCGCATCGAGGTGCTTGAGTGTGCAAGGCATTCCCCAGTGCGGCACGAAGTCGCGCTCCAGTTGCTTGTTCACGGCGTTGATGGCGGCCATGAGGCTCGAGTGCTTCATGATCTTCTTTCGCTGCACAACGCTTATGATCACCGTCGCCTCCAGTTTGCGTCGAAGAGCCTACCGGCGCGCCAGTGCGCGGGGTTGCCCTGCATCTTGAGCCCGTGCGTGCTCGGCAGCATTCTGTTTTCGGCGAGCACGGGCCTGTGAAAGAAGACGCGCTTGCCGAGCTTCCACACGGCCCGCGAGAGTGCAGCATCCTGACCGTACGTCTTCGAGCTCCGGGGGCGTTTGTTCTTTCTCGGGCAATCGCAGGTGTCGAGTGCGCAACCGAATGTCGCGGCCCACTCGCGCACCAGCTTGAGGGCCGTGGTGGCGACTTCTCGCGGTGCTGCAACGCAGAGCGAGCCGTACATCACTTCTGAGTTGCGGTAGCGCTCGAGTCCGCTTGAGGCTGTGTGCATCGTGTCGCTGAGCGCGGCTTGGGACACGTAGAGCCAGCCGGCGCCGAACAGGGGATCTCTCAGTGCTGGCCACGTGAGGAAGTTGTGGACAAGGTGTCGGTTGACGAGCACGTCGTCCTCGAGCCTCATGATGTACTGGGCGTCACACGCCGCCATCTTCTCGAGCAGCTCGGCGAAGAACTGACACTTTGGCACGCCGCGAGGGTGCTCGTGGACCTCGAAGTTCTCGCCGATGTCCGACTCCCTGACGCTCTTCAGCGTCTCCTCGACTCCGGAGGACCTCTGCGGACAGGTCTGAACGAATACAGCGACTTGTCTCATACGGCCCTTGTCAGGCATCATAGCAGAGCGTGCTGCCTCGTCGCCGAAACCGAAAGAAGGTCTACAAGCAACCTGCTCAGGAGCAGGTTCGCAAGGTGCGGGCTAGGCCTAAGCGTCCCACCAGGGAAGTGTCGTTGAGGGTTACCCACGTGTCCTCGCGACCCGTACCGAATGTGTCGCTGTTTTCCTGCGTGCCGTACTCCCCCGATGGAAACCTCGGCGGAGCCTACAACAGGTTCATGGAGCTCTTGCCGAGCGACGGCTGGGCGTGCTTTCTAGATCACGACGCGATCTGGACGACGAGGTACTGGTACGATCAGATAGCGCGCGCCGTCGCCTCGGCACCTCAAAACACGGGCGCGATCACGGCCGTCACCAACCGCATCGCGAACCCGAGGCAGCTCGTTTCGGGGTGCCCGAAGGACCACGACATGCTGCGCCACCGCAGGTTCGGCATGGTGCAGTTCGTCCGGCACGGCGACAAGCTCGTGGAGATCACGAATGCGGAGCCGATGAGCGGCGTCGTCATCATCTTGTCGAAGGCGGCGTGGCGCGCGTGCGGTCCACTGCCGTCTGGACTGCTCGGCGTTGACAATCACCTGCACGCTGCGTTGAGGAGGGCTGGCAGGCGCGTCTTTCTCATGCCCGGGCTCTACGTCTACCACTTTTACCGCGGCGACGGGGACAAGTCGCACCTCCGGCGCGGGCGCGCGCTCGAGGAGCCGTCACGCTGGTGGCGATGAAGATCGTCGTCAACGGCGCGCGATACCGTGACCTGCCGGTCATTGATCCACAGAGGGTAGCGATCGAGGCGGACCTCTCGCGAGCAGACGTCGCCGTGCTGCACGAGCTCTGCGCAGGCAGGACCGTCGTAGAATTTGGCTGCGGTGGCTCGACGCTGCTGCTTGCTCGCTTCAGTCGCATCGTGCTCTCGTACGACCACGACGTGGGCTGGCTCGAGCGCGTCGCCCGCGTGGCTCGTCGTCGAGCTCAGAAGGGCGTGCGCATGTCGCGCATTGTCCTGCAGCACGTGTCCGAGGGCGCCCCGCCGCCGAAGCTGCCCCGCGTCGACGTGCTCTTCGTCGACGGCGAGCGGAATGCCCGGCACCTCTGGGTAGAGCGCGCTCTCAGGGCCCGCGTTGCCCGCGTCGTCGTAATCCACGACTCGCGGCGGCCCTCGCCGCTCGCGGACTGCTCGTCGCTCATCACGTGGCCACTCACCAGGAGCATCGACAGGGTACTCTACCACTACAAAAACTCGAACCACGTCGTCGTGTGCCTCCGCGACGAGTCCGTTCGGTACGTGGACTGGAATAAGGCTGAACCGCGGCGCCGATTGCCGCACTTGCACGTGTAGGGTTAGCATAGGGAAATGAAGCGCACGCGGGAGCAGTGGGTGTCGCTGTGCAGGTGCGTGAGCTCTGGATTCATCCCGAGCACGGGAAGGGCGACGCTCTACGACAGCGGCGTCGAGTACGTGAAAACGTTTCTCGAGCCCTCGGGTGCGCTCGGCGGCAACGATCGCGTCGTCGACGTCGGCTGCGGCAATGGCCGACTCGCCATGGGACTGACCGAGCGGCGCGGCGTGCAGTACTTGGGACTTGACGTCGTCCGCGAGTCGGTAGACTTCTGCGCTGCCGCGTTCGAGGGCTTGCCTGGCTTCAAGTTCGCGCACCTTGACGTTCGCAACTCCCGGTATAACCCCGCCGGCAAGCAGGACGGCGCGCGGATGACGCTGCCGCTGCCCGACGGTTGGGCGACGCTCGTCGTCGCCTCGAGCCTCTTCACGCACATTGCAAACCCCCTCGTGACGAAGCGCTACCTCTCCGAGATGCGGCGCGTGCTCGAGCCCGGCGGCAAGATGCTGACGACGTGGTTTGCCAACCCGCCTAACAGGCTCTCGGGCAACGAGGCGCGCGTCGTGCGTCGGCAATCTGATATTGAGGCGCTGCTAGAACCTGACGAGGTCGTCTGGCAACACGGCGGCGAAACGACTGAGCACCACGACCAGTGGATGCTTCTCACAAGGGTGGCGTGAGCCTCGTCTCGGTCATCATTCCGACGATCGGGCGCCCGTCCCTCAAGAACACCGTCGAGTCCGTGCGGGCTCAGACACACCAGCCCGTTGAGGTGATCGAGGTAGTCGACGCGCGCAGGCGCGGCGCAGCTTGGGCGCGCAACGAAGGAGCTCGCAGAGCTCACGGCGAGTTCCTCTTTTTCTGCGACGACGACGTCCGGCTGGAGTCCCGGGCACTCGAGATGCTCGTCGCGGCTCTCAGGCATTTGCCGAGCGCCTCGTACTCGTACGGCTGGTACGTGATGGGCCCCCACGTCATCAGCCGCGTCAAGTTTGATGCGGTCAGGCTCCGCAAGAAGAACTTCATTTCGTCGATGGCTCTTGTTCGCGCCTCGCACTTCATCGGCTTCGACGAGAAGCTGCCGCGCTGGCAGGACTGGGATCTTTGGCTCCGAATGCTGCGTTATGGTCGCGTTGGCGCATTTGTGGACGCCAAGATCTTTGAGACGACATTTGATCCGAAGGGGATCAGCGGCAACGCGCGCGCTCTAGAAGTGGCCCGGGGCGTCTTGCTCAAGCGGCACGGGATTCAGCGATAGAGCGCGTCCAATTGGCGAGGCTACGACCGACGTGCGCCGCTCGGTGCCGCTCCCAGCCCGGCCAGGTCCGCGTGCCGCACGCGTGCTGGCCGCGGGCCGTCTGCATCGCCTCGACGAGGTCGTCGAGGTCGTAGTCGATGTAGGTCGCCCCCTCACCCCACGGGTAGCTAAGATCTGCTGCGATCAGGCCAGTGGCCGATATACAAATGTCTACTTCCGGATCGAGGAAGTCCTCGGGGCCGCCGCTCGCCGTGCAGATGAGGCGCCGCCCCGCGAGCTTGGCTGCCCAGGCACCGAGCTCGAGGCCCTCGCCGCGGCTCGCGCTGACGTAGACGTCTCCGTCGGCGTGCACCCCGAGCATCTCCTCGCGGGAGAGTCGGCCCTCGACGATGCATACATCTTCCCACACGTTCGAACCGGTCCAACCATTTCGATAGACGTCGGGCTGGCCGAGCTCGTAGTCGACGATGCGCCAGGGGCTCGGGTACTCAGCGATGTGCTGGATGGGGCTCGTCTTCAGCGTGAGCTTGGACTCACCCGGGGCGAAGGCTCGCAGGAAGGCGCGGATGATGTTGTCCGGGGTCTTGCGCGGCTCAAATCTGCCGATGTTGTAGAAGTGCTTCGGTTCGCGAACAGGCTTGTCGAGCTCGAGGTGCGGGTCGTCGTCGAAGAATGGGTAAGGGATCAGCGCGACGTTGTGAACGCCGGCCTCGCGGAGCACGAGCTCGTTCATGCGGCACTGCACCCACACGCCCGAGAGCTGGTTCATCTTCTCGACGAGCGCCGGCTCGATGTAGCGCCTCTCGAACACGCAGTAGAAGGCCTGCGGTTCCTTGTTCGTCATCATTGCGTCGAGCACGCCGAGCTTGTCCGAGGACAGCAGCGCGCAGGAGAAGACGTGCAGGTCGACGCCGCGGAGCTGCTGCTCCGTCGTCAGCATGGACAGGGGGTGCTCCCCCGTGAGTGCAGGAAGGAGCTCGTTGAATAGCTCCTCGTCGAGACCGACGGCGTTTGGTCGCTGCCAGTCGCGGAGCAGCACGTCGAGACCGCCGAGCTGCATGGCCCGGGCGTAGGCCCTCGACGCGATGGACCAGCCGTCGGCTGGGTGCATCCACGGCGTATTGAAGAGGACCTTCAACTAGTTTCGCTTCTCTACGGCGAGAGAGGCGAGCACCGAGTCACCCGCGTCACTCTGCGCCACCAGCTGGATGACATCTCCCGCGTCGAGCTCGACCAGGACAGTGATCGCTCCGGATCGGACGCCAGGATTCTCCGCGGAGTCGAGGGCTATCTGAGAGCCGTTGCGGAATATGGCAATGATGTCCAGACCCGCGCCGCTCCAGAAGTGCGTCGCGTAGATCGCGTAGACGCCGTCCTGCAGGACGTTGATCGCGTCACTCGCGAGGTCAGGCTCGAGCGCGGGGCCGATGTCGAAGTCGATGGTGTCGAAGTCGACGAATCCGCCGCCTCCGGGTGGTGTGAAGGGGGTGGCGTTCGAGATCTTCGTCGCGGAATATAAGGCTGCGCCGGGAGCGCCTCCTCCGGGAGAGCAGATCGTGGGACAGATGGGGGCTACCATGACATCACCCTACGCACGGCCGGAAGATGCTGAGCGCCGCGCTGTTCAGGAGCACGCCCTCGAGCGCGCCGTTTTGCACTACGAAGAGTTGGACGAGATTTCCTGCGCCAAGAGCGAGAGATGTAGCCACGCTCTGTGTTGAAGGCGCCGGGCCCAGTGCGTGGACGAAGGCTGCCCTTTGGACGCCGTTCACGTAGATGAACGTCGTTGCGAAGGCTCCGGGATCGCCCGTCGCACCGAAGTTCATCGTGAAGTTGACGGAGTAAACGCCGAGCGCGCCAGCCACCACGCCGTCGTTCGGCAGGTCGGCGAAGCTCGGAGGAGTCTCGAAGTCGACCGTGTCCATGTCCACGTCACTGAGCCCACCGTTTAGGAGAGCCTGTGGCGTCGACGAGCTCACGCCCGCGCCAGTCTCTAAGCAGGGTGTGCCTACAGGTCCACAAGGCTGAGCCACGGTGCTGCAGATGGTATTCGTGATGGGTGTGGGCATGTTGAACCTTCTTTAGATGCGGCTGGCTAGGATAATCAGCGCCGAGATCAGGGTGGCGTACTCGCCCGCTATGAAGCCGCCAATAGCGACCTGTAGGGTATCTCCCGGTTCGAGCGAGAGCATTTTGTCGGCAGATCCTGAAAATGACAGAAAGAGGTTTGCCGAATCGATCGTACCCTGCTGCACGGTGTCCAGAACGATTTCTCCGTTCTTCCGCAGCATCGAGAAGAAGGGTGTTTTTGCTGGAGAAGACGTCACGGTGATAGAGATCGCGTAGCTGACACGCGCCCTGAGCGCCGCGGTGCCCACATATCGAAGAACTCCGGGAGCTGGACTGTCGAAAAAGTTACTCTCGGGACTGAGGCTGCCCTCGGGCACCTCGTGCGACTCGGAGGCGGCTTGAGTGAAGTTGAACGAGGGAGGCGTCGTCGAGGCAGAGAGGGAGAGCTCACCGACGACGAAGGGCACGCCGCTCCTGGCCCCTGGCGACGTCCCCGTAGAAGTGTCTGCGATGGGAATGGTCATCGTCAGCTCCTCGTGGCGACGATGCTGAGCCCCGAGACGAGCATGCTGTAGGTCGACCCGGGTGTGAATGCCGCCAGGCCTATCTGGAGCGTGTCGCCAGGCTGCAGGGTGAGGAGTGTGTCGCTCGAGCCCGTGAATGCGATGTCCCCCTCGGCGCCGATGTCGAGCGACATGAGCTGCAGCGTCGAAAGCACGTTGTCGCTGTTGAGGATGAGATTCGATAGGAAGAGCGACGCTGTGACGCCGCCAGTCGCGGAGAGCCACACGGCCGAGAGCGCGTAGCTCACGCGGAAGCGCAGCGGCGCTGTTCCCACGTACTGCAGCGTGCCAGGTGAGGGGTTCGTGAAAAGGTTGCTGTTTTCTGCGTCGAGCGTGCCAACCGTTACTGGGTGCTGCTCGCTAGCAACCTGCGCGAAAGCGAATGCTGCGCCCGTCATGTCCCCGAACGAGACCTCGCCGGCGACGAAGAGGGGTCCGCCACCAGCGCCGGGTGAACCTCCGCAGATCGTTTCGCACTTCATCTTTTTACGCTCCCGGCATGAGGGTGTACGCGATAACGGCGGCTACTCCAAGTACGAGTGCCGCGGCTCCCTTGTTCGGAGACCTGCTGCCGAGCCAGTATGCGGCCGTGAAGATCGCGAGGTCGGTCGCGACGTTGAGCGGCGACTCGGGCCTCTTGCTTCCGAAGAGCACCGAGCCGCGCGGCCACTCGTGCGCGTACTCGATGACCTCGTAGGCCACGGCGCCGCCGAACGCGGTGAGGGGAGAGACGCCGAGCAACCCCGTGGACAGGCCGGTCAGGCCGTGCACGGTGCTCCAGGCATCGAGGGCGGACTCGTTGATCAACCGCCACCTGAGATGATGTCGACGATCTGATCGCGGATGCAGTAGCTCATCTCGAGGTCCCATCGGTACGTACCAGCGGCTCCGTCGACCTGAAACTGGAGTGTGTTGCCGCTGACGTTGAAAGCGGTAGCCAGACCTGCTGAGAGAGATTGCAGCGTTGTGTTTTGCTGCAGCACGGTGAGTCCTGGAAGGATGTTGTCCGCGTCCCAGCGCCGGGCCATGCCGCGGAAGTACACGAAGCCTCCCTGCACGCCGTCGACGTTGTCGATCGTCTTCACGACGTAGCCAGTTACCGTGACCTCGACGAGCTGTTCGTCGGCTACCGCCAGGTCGAACTCCGGCACAATCATCAGTGTGTCGCCCTCGGTGAAGACCGTGGCGCAGCGAACCGGGCAGCAGCCCCCTCCTTCGGCAGCTACGGCTTGTTGTGCTGGGCTGCCGCAGATTGTGCTGCACTGGGGGGCTATCATGGTTTTGATGGTACCATGACCCGCATGAGGCACACCAGCAGCCGGCGCGCAAGGAGACCGGACCCCCTCGCCCGGCTCCGAAAGATCGCCGATTTAGCTGAGTCCGACCCCTCTCGTTTTCGTGAGGAGTGTCGGCAAGTGGCGTCGAAGCTCGGCGTGGGCGTCGAACAGCTCTACCGGCTCGAAAGCGATCCGGAATTCAGGAAGGCCCTGAAGGAGATGGCCGTTAATGCGGCACTTTCAGGTGCGGTCAAGCTCGCCCGGCGCGCGCTCGGTATCTAGCTTAGACGAGCCCGGGGCCGTAGCGGGCCGTCACGTAGGCGTCGAGCTCGGCGAGTTCTTGAACGGTCGGCTGCCTGTCGAAGATTGCGAAATCACAGACCTCAATGTTGGCGAAGGAGGACAAGTTGGCCGCGGCGCCGAGAACGAAGTTTGCAGCAGGATCGGTGTTACCGGCGTTCGCAGTCGTTTGCGTCGCGCCACCGACCTTGGTGTAGTCGCTGACGCTGCCCGAGAAGTAAATCTCGAGCCGCTTGTAAACGTTGAGCGTGAGCCCGCTGTTCGGGTTTACGCCAAAAGCGCCAGCTCCGGCGTCGTTTCTCATTGCAATGACGGGCGTCCCGCCGGGCATGTGCTGCAGCACTGCAAGCGAGCTATTGTTGCCGACACCGGCTCCCCACAATCTGTCGCCGCCGGTCCAGGTCACCTGGCGCAGCACGGCCCAGTAGAAGGTGCGAGTCGTGGCAGGCGCGGGCAGGTCGAGCAGGGCGTTGGCGACGTCGTCGTTGACCCCGTCGAAGAGGACGGATGGCGTGGCGTTAGGTCCGCCGGTCGCGTTGAACGTCGGCTGGTTTGCCCCGACGGCTTGGATCAGATCGAAGCCGTTCCCGCTTCCGTCGGTCCACGAGCTGACGGTGCCCCCGTTGAGTACCAGGAGGTCGCCGCGCCACCAGGCGACCGTACTGGCGCCCATGATGCTCGCGGGTGTTATCGGAGCGGGCGGAGGCACCGGGGGAATCGGCGTCACCACAATTCTGTTGCAGATCGTCTCGCAGGACTGCGCGCAGGACGTGCGACAGGGTCCGTCGCAGTTAATTTGACAAATCATTGTCCTCGTTTCCTCTGCTCCGCGAGCTTCTTGTCGGCGTCCCTCTTGATCTCGTCGAGCATCTGCTCGGCCTCGCCGTACTTGCCGACTTGCTTTTCTATCCCCTTGACGACGCTCGAGCGTATCGATCTCCCCGACGGGAGCCTCTGCGGCAACTTGTCTTCGGGCATGCGGCTTGATCTTATCTGCGCTGGAGTAGCGCTGCAACGGTGCCCTTGAGCTCGCCGATCTTGTCGATGAGCCGCTCGCGCCGGTCGCTGTCGAGGTTCGTGTAAGCTGTAAATTCTTCGACCGTGAGATAGTCCTTCAGGGCGTGTTCCACGATCTCGCGCACGCGCTCGTCGGAGAGGGTCGGCAGCCTCTTGTCCTCGAGCTTCTTCATTTCCTCCCGGAGAAGCTTTAAGTCCCTCTTGTTTTCACGACTTACGCGCGCCTTCGTCGTGAAGTACGTGCTCACGGCCGAGCCCAGGGCGACTCCGACAAGGGTCGCTATTTGGGCGGCGTCCATGTCAGCAGTGTAGCCTATAA
>Ga0070704_100000007_pt1 | contig 72612 bp, 109 predicted proteins | sample KBSK5252metaG_FD_65467 | JGI IMG/M metagenome (GOLD analysis project Ga0070704, IMG submission 65467) | Corn, switchgrass and miscanthus rhizosphere microbial communities from Kellogg Biological Station, Michigan, USA - KBS K5-25-2 metaG | ecosystem: Host-associated > Plants > Roots >...
TCCATGATGTTGACGGGGATGCCGCAGCAGGTTGCGTAGTAAGCGCGCATGACGCGGGCATCGATGGCTTTGGATGCGGCTTTCTGTTGACGTGTCACTGGGTTCTCTTTCTATTGCTCGAGTCGTGAGCAAGGAGGGGCGCCCGTTCACACCGGGCGCCCGACCACGATCACGCTGCCATCTGGATAGCGGTCTCGAGAGCACGCTTGTTCGTGCTGACCCCGCCCTGAAACCACAGGCGGTCGAGGCGTGTGTCGGCGTTCGCGCCGCGCTCGTACGAGAGGTACTCGGTCACGGCGTTGTAAGCGGCCCACATGGTCCCGCGCACACCCGGGAGGCTGTTGCCGCGCCCGTTCTCGAATAGGTTCGTCACTGCAGAGAGCACGCGACCCTTCTCGGCTTTTTTCGTCGTGTCCTCGTCGCTCGAGTCTTCTTTGCCAGGAGCGAAGACTCGGCAGACGTAGCGCGCGAGATCGGCGGAATTGATGTCGTGCGCTGCGAGTCGGCGATACTGCTCGGCAGTCGCCTCGAATTGCGCGTTGGCGAGGTTCATGACGTCGCGCACGGCCTCGAGCGCATTGTCAACGTTGGCGACGTGGCGGATGCGGACGAGCTTCGATCCGCCGTCACTGTGAGCGAGAGCGAGCGTGTTGGCGCAGACGACGCGAATCGGGGTGAACCCGACGCGCACGGCCATCGTCCCGTCGTGGCTGTTCGAGAGCAGCACGTATTTGGAGACGATGTCGTTCGCCTTGGCGACGATGATGCTCGGCTCGCGATTGATCTTGGCAAGGACCCAGACGCGCGACCCTTGTCGAAGCGAGCCCGCGGTCTCGAAACAAGCTTCGCCCGACTGCACGAACGGATCGAAGAAGGCGAACGCGGCTTTATTCTGGACGGGAACGTACTGCTCGCCGACGACGCCGAGGATGCGCTTGTCTGTCGAGCGTCGCGTGGCGAACGCGGGCGCGGTCTGACCGTCTGCAGTCTGCAGGCGCTCGGTGGAAACTTCCCAATCGAGTCCCGCGCAGCGAATCGCTTCCTCTGCGGAGGGGGGGTTCTCGAGCTTGGTGCCGAGCCCGTGCCACGGGGTTTCTTGGACGTACATCATCGTTTCGATTTCGTGTGACATGTTGTTGCCTCTGTTCTTTTTTTTGGTTGTTGGGAATTGAAGTTTCGGAAAAGTCTTGGGGTTAGCCGACGACGCGGCGCACGAGTTCGGCGACGTCAACGAGGTCGTTGTAGTCGTCGGCGTTGACGAACGGCTCGGACTTGCCGGCGACGAGCACGAGCAGCGTCGAGCAGAATCGGTCGATCTTCTTGAAGTCGGCGCCCGTCGCGCGAATCTCGTCGAGCTCAGTGCTCGTGATGCGATCGAACTTCCCACCGATGCAGCCGCGTCGGGGCGTGGCGAGCGTGTCGAGCAGATTGAAAAACTTGTCGGCGCTGCGGTCAGCGATGATCTCGAACGCATCGCTCACGACGCTCTCGGCGTTCGTGATCGTGGCGACGGTGCGGCTCGTGGCGAGAACTTTGATTTGGGAATTCATTGTGGGTCTTTCGTTTCGGTTCGGGGTCACTTGCTACAATCTTCATTCTGACGGACCGCTAGCGCAGCGCAAGAACTTTCCCGCGCTGCCGGCGGAATATCCGCTTAGCGCTTGATTCCAAGCTTCCCGATGGGGAAGTCGTTCGCGGTCATGTAGAGAACGTGCTCGATGACAGCGCCGACGATGCGCGCGTCGGTCTCGAACGTCGCGTTTCGCGGGACTTTCTCGCAGAATCGAACGTGCAAATCAGAGCTTCCGCTGACGGTCACTACCCACGTCCCCACTCGGACATACGTGGCACTCTTCTTGGCAATGAACTTGGTTTGCATTGGGTGTCTCGCTCTCGTTTCGTTTCGGTTACTGCACTCATCACTCTGACGGACCGCTAGCGCAGCGCAAGTACTTTCCCGCAGTTTCGCAGGGAAAGATGGGGGCTCGAGCGAATACGAGTAGTTAGCCGTGCCTGACAAAACCGACCCAGCGCTTGACTCTTCAGTAGAGAAGACGACGCAGCGGCACCCCGCGCTCGAGAGCGTGACTGAGCGCGTGCATTACGTCGCCGATCTCATGGCGGCCGCGCTCTGGAACGAACGCACGTCGCGTCGCCTGCAGCGCGAGCTCGGGCAGCGCTGGGGCGTTTCGCCGAGCACGATTCGAAACTACTCGACCGAGGCATCGCGCGCGATTCAGGATGCCATCATCGAGCGACGCGCCGCGATCGCGCAGCGCGCCATGGACCGCTTGGAAAAAATCGGCGGCGTCGACATCGCAACGCCCGGCATTCCCGGGCTCGCCGGCGCCGTCGTGCATGCGAACGAGCTGCTCCTCAAGATTAGCGGCTTCGCCGAGCCCGACGAGGACAAGGCGCACCCGCTCGCGGGCCCCGCGGTCGTCATCAACATGACGGGCGCGACCGATCCCGGATCGGAAACCCCGGGCGCCGCGCCCGCGCCCGCATCCGAACCGCCACCGCCCGATGCTCCGGTTTAATCTCGACTCGTTTCAGGAGCGCGCGTTTTGGGAATGCGTGCCCGGAACGATTGCGACCTACCCGTGGGGTCGCGGCGCTGGCAAAACGTTTCTCGGCCGCGCGCTCATCCACTCGCAGGCGTTCACTCGCCAAGGAATTCACGTCGGGCTCCTCATGCCGACGCTCAAGCAGGCGCGCCAGGTTTTCTGGCCGGGCCTGCTCGCCGACTTCGAAGGGCCGCTGCGCAAGCGCATCCACGGGCGACCCAATCGCACGCTGCTCGAGGCGACCTACGAGAACGGCTCGCGCCTCACCACCTGGGGAGCGGAGAACGCGGGCGGCATCCGCGGTCAGCGCTTCGATGTCATCATCGAGGACGAGACCGACGACATCGCGCCCGAGGTGGAGCAAGCCGTCGTCCGCCCCACCTTCAGCCGCTCGGGCGTCAACGCCCTGTGGGTGAAGTTCGGCACGCCGCGGCGCGGCCGCGCGGGCTCGCTCTTCGGAAGTTTCAACCGCGCGCAGCGAAAGCAATCCCGCTACACCGGCTTCGCGCTGCGCTCGTGCGAGTCGCCGCAGGTGGATCAGGCGTGGCTCGACGGCGTCAAAGACGACACGCCCCCCGACATTTACGCGCGCGAGTATGACGTCAATTTCGACGCCGCCGGCGGACGGGTCTACGGCGACGTCTTCAACGAGAAGTTCCACGTCCGCATCCCGCCCGAGGAAACCCAGTGGACGGAGATCCTCATCGGCGCCGACCACGGCTGGGAAGATCCCGGCTGCCTGCTGCTCATCGGCGTGCTCGGCTCGGGCCGCGACGCCGTCGCGTGGGTGCTCGATGAAATCTACGAACGTCACCGCGCCGATAGCTGGTGGGTCGATGCCCTGAAACCGTGGACCGAATGGTACCCGCGGCACAAGTTCTACGGCGATCCGTCGCGCCCCGGGCTCGTCGAGGACTATCGCAAGCTCGCCCACGCGCGCGTGCAGGAAGTCGACAACGCGATCGAGGACGGGCTTGCCGCCGTCGCCGATCGGTTCCTCATCCGCGGCCGCTACGATGACAAGGGCGAGCTGCTCGAGCGCTACGCCCGCCTCTACATCCACCCGCGCTGCGTCAACACGCTCACCGAGCTCGGCGCCACGGTCGCGCCGTTCGAAAACCACAAGCCGCTCGACGGCATCGGGCCCTACATGCGCAAAAAGGACCCGCTGCTCGAGCTGCGCTACCTCGAAGAAATCGTCGACCGCAACAACCACGCAATGGACGCGCTCCGTTACCCCATCCTGAACCGGTTCGGGAAGCCCCTGAGCCAGCGCAACGCCGCGCCCTACGACGCCAGGAGCTGACCTCGGCAGGCGCCACAAAACGCCCATGGCCGAGACTTCCTACGACGCGACGATCAAGCCGCAGCACTTCGCGAAGCTCGAGCGCTACAAGACGCTCGGCAAGCTCCGCGGGTACTACGCCAGCACGCAATACGAGGGGCGGCCCGATTTTTTCACCGGCCAGCGAACGCCGCACGACAAGCCCGTGCCGCTGCGCGAGCGTAAGCCCTGCGTCATCTACCCGCTGCCGAAGAACGCCGTCCACCAGGTGGTCAGGTTCACGTTCGGCGAGAGCCGCTTTCCGACCATCGCCGTCGAGGCTGTCGAGAAAGCCGAAGACGCCGTCTTCGGGCTCACGCTCGCCGACGACGAGTCCGAGACGCTCGAAAAATACATCGCCAAGCTCATCGAGACGAGCGCCCTCAAGCCGACCATGCGGCGCCTCATGCGCCCCGGGCTCGCCGTCGGAACCAGCGTCGCCATCCTCGTCGTTCGCAACGGCTGCTTTCGGATCGATATCGCCAACGCCGAAGATTGCATGCCCACTTTCCAGGGCGGCGACGTCAACGGCGACGTCCTCGCGCTCACCTGGTGCTACCCGTACAACAAGACCGTTCCGAACCGGCAGACGGGCGTGCCCGAGGTGCAGCGCACCTGGTACCGGCAAGACATTACCGAGGCGGCGTACGTCCTCTACAAGGAAGTCCCCGTCGAAGCCGGCATCGAGCCCGTGTGGCTCGTCGAGAAAGTCATCCCGCATACCTTCGGGTTCTGCCCGGTGCGCTGGATCCGCAACCTGCACGAGGAGGACTCGGGCAGCATCGACGGGATGAGCCTGTACGATGACCTGTTCGATGAATTCGACGCGCTCAATTTCGCGCTCTCGCAGCGGCACCGCGGCATCCACCACTTCGGCACCCCGCAGCCTTGGGAAACCGGCGTCGACGAAGACGACGGACCCGCTCCGACGGGGCGTAAATCCATCGGCACGCCCGGGTTTCAGCCGGCCGGCGGCCCCTCGCCGCACGGCGTGATCCTCGGCGCCGACGGCTCGCCCGCGCGCAAGGGCGGTCCCGATCAGGTTTGGAGTTACTCGGGCAAGGAGGTGAGGCTCGGCGTCCTCGAGACGACGGGAAAAGCCTTCGAGGTTTCCACCCTTCACGTCAACGACATCCGCGCCCGCGTGCTCGAGAGCATGTCGGTCGTGCTCGTGAACATCTCGGAAATCGCCGGGCGCACCCAGCAAGGCCAGATGTCGGCGAAGTTCCTCGAGCTCGCCTACGAGCCGCTCCTCGCCGTGGTCGACGAGATGCGCCACTGCTGGTGGCCGCTCGGCCTGCAGGCGATCCTATCGATGATGCTGCGCGCGACCGTCGCGCTCGGCGGCAAAGATCTCTTGATCCCGGGCGCCGAGGGCGCGGCCGCCATCCTGCAGAAATTTCTCACCCGAACGACGGCGGGCCCGATGTGGGTGCCGCCGACGATGACCCCCAACTGGGGCGACTACTTCGCGGCCGGCCCCGAAGAAATCAACCAGGCGATCACCGCGGCGAAGACCGCCAACGAAGCGCACCTCGTTCCCATGGAGGACGCGGTGAAATACGTGCTGCCCTACTTCGGGCGCGAGGACGTGCAGGAAGCGCTCGACGAAATCGAAGACGACAAGGCCGAGGCGCAAGCGCTCGCGCAAGAAACGGCCATGAACGAAGCGGCCGCGCTCCATGCGGCGGGCGGCATCAAGCCGCCAGGCGGTGACGGTGCCCCGACCCCGACGAAGCCAACGCCAAGAGCACGACGAGGAGGAAAGTCGAAAAAGGATGCTGCTCGTCGAGGCGGCGGCGCTGGCGCTCCTTTTGGCAAGACGCCGAAAGGCGGTTGAGCAAGCCCTCAAGGCCGGTCAGTGGCCGGCCCTCGGCATCTTCGCCGCGCTCCAGCACACGATCGCCCTCACGCGCGAGGCGGCGCGCATGCTGGCCTTCGCACGCCTGCAGCTGCAGTTTCCGGATCTCCCCCTCATGCGCTCCCCGTTCGGCCCCGGCGTCGATCGGATCCGCGCCGGCCAGATCGCGCGCCGGCAAGTGGCCGATCTCGAGCTCCGCGTGGCGCGGCTCGAGCTCGCCGAGCTTTCCGCGGAGCGCAGGTGGGCGATCGCGCTCGCCAAGACCGAGGGGCGCGTCGCCGCGACCGCCGCCACCGAAACCTTTTCCGCCGCGAGCGCGGAGCGAACCCTCGTCACCCGCCAGCTCGGCGGCGGCTACCAGCTCTTGAAAGTTTGGGACGCGCAGCTCGACGCCTGTCCCATCTGCTTTCGGATGGACGGCATCACCGTCCCCGTGAGCGCGCATTTCCCCGGGGGGCTTGAGCCGGCGATGGTGCACCCGTGGTGCCGCTGCTGGTGCACGATCATCCGAGGCTTCCCACGACGACGAACCTTCCCGCTAGAGCCGCGCGAAGCGGCATGAGGACACAACCGCCATGGCCTATTTCTGCACCAAAACCGGCAAGCGCATCGTAGCCCCCGGCGTCTGCAAGGAAGTCGATCCCGAAAACGGGCAGGACGAATGTAACGAGGGCGATCCCGAGCCGAAAGCACCGAAGGCCAAGGCGAGCGAGGCTGCGTCGAAGACGGACGAGCACGCCGATCCGAAGACGACGCACGCCGCCGAGCACCACGATCACAAGTCGCCCAAGGGCGGCAAGTAAACCTCCGCAAGTTCACCGACAAACTCACCCGCTACCCGCGGACCAACTGGAGATCTACCGATGGCCGTTATCAATGGAACCGTGTGGAGCGTCGCGACCCTGGAAGCAGACGCTGTCTCGAACCTGCAGAAGGCCCTGGTGCTGTTCACGCTCACGGGCACCTATGCGCAAGCCGACGACGCCGCGCTCCTGCTCGTGACGACCGCGATCCAGAACAGCCGCCGTAATGGCAAGGCTGTCACCCTGGTCGGCGCGATCCTCGACAAGCCCGCCACCAAAGCCTCCGATCCGGCGGCGATCCTCGGTCTGAAAACCGTCGCCGTCTCGACGACGGGCCTCACCTTCGAGGTAACCGACGGCGACTTCGCCACCGAGTTTGCCAACGCAACCGCGATGGCGGCGCAATCGCGTCCCTTCTCGGTGCTGGTCGCGTTCACCGAGGCGTAAAAATTCCCGAAGGCGCGCGTCCTCGCGGCGGCGCGCGCCTCCGTAGCTCGAGCCGCAACCTCCAACGCTCTCGCGGGCGATATCGCGAGTAGGAGCGACAGATGACCCCCCCCGATGATCCGGCCCCCGCGCCGAACGGCGAAAAAACGCCCGCAGTTCCACCCCCCGCACCCGCGCCGGTCAACATGACGAGCGACCAGCTGAAGGTGCGGCTCGACGAAACACGCTCCTCCGCGGAAAAAGCGAAGGAGCACGAGATGCTCAAGGCCCTCGGGTTCAAGAGCATGGACGAAGCCAAGGCCGCTACCGCCAAGGCCAAGGAACAGCAGGACGCGCAGCTCTCGGAAAACGAGCGCTACAAAAAACAGGTCGAGGAGCTCCGGCCGAAGGTCGAACGAGGAGAGCGCTACGAGTCGCTCGCCAAGACGATCGTCGACGAACGCTTCGCGAAATTGCCGGAGGCGGCTCGTACCGCCATCGACGCCATCGCGAAGGGAGATCCCGAGCAACGCTTCCAGCTCATGCGCATGGCGGAGGCGCTGCAACCCGTCGGTGCCCCAGCGCCGCCGGCGGCAACGCCTCCGGCGAACATCGCACCGCCGGCCGCGCCGCCTCCATCAGGACAGCAGACGAAATTCCAAGAGTACGAGGCCATGCGGGCAAAGAGCCCGGTCCTCGGCGACATCTTCTACCAATCCAACACGCGGGAGATCGAAGCAACGCGGCCTCCCGCCACGTAGCGAGGGAAACAAACCATGAGCGCAATTAGCCGCGGCACGCTGCCGCAAAATTTCGTTGATTCGACTTCAACGGGAATGCGGCTGCCTTCGCCCGAGCCCCAGTATTGGTTTGCACGGGCGGCGATGGCCGGGCGGCTTTCGCTCGAGGCCCTTCGGGTCGGAGCGCCTACCGTTCAACAATTCTTGTCCATGATGGGCAACGGCGTCCAGCTGCCGCCCGATCTCGACCAGATGATGCGGGCTGCCGATGCCTACCCAGGCATGGTGCAGGCCGTCGATGAGTTCGGCAAGGAAGGCGGCGACACCGTCAAATTCCAGCGCGACGTCTACCCGTCGACCACGACCGGGCTGACCGAGGACTCGCGCGTGCACGTTGCCGAGACGACCATCTCGACGACGGGCCAAGCCGTCAAGCAAGAGGAAGTGCCGGTCGTCCTGAAGGAATACAAGGGCCCCTGGAACGACGTCAGCGCGCAGGTCGATCCCTACGCGATCATCAATTTCGACGCGAAGTACCGCAAGAACCGGGAGGCGCTCGCGACCATCACGACGCGCTTCCTCCGCCGCGACTACATCCGCTGGCTCGATCGCGTGATCCGTAACCGCTTCATTGCGGACACCGGCAACGCCAACATCACGCTTCCCTCGGGCATCTCGGCGGTGACCGGGTTCGCCGCCGGCGGAGGCGCCAGCATTTCGCTCGAGCAGATCTTGGCGGCTCGCAAGGCGCTGTCCGATCGCGAGTGGGCGAAGTTCCCGAATGGGCGCTACGTGTGCGTCGTCCCGACGGCGTTCAACACCCAGATGATTTCCGATGTCGATTACCGGGAGCTGTCGAAAAACCACACCGACGGGCGTAACCAGCTCTTCGGTTACATCGGCTCGGTGCAGGACGTCGACTTCTTCGAGGTGACAACGACCGCGAACTACGCGCCCACCGCCACCGACGCCAATGCCTACAAGACCACGGTCAACGGCGCGACGGTGGGAACGGGCGTGAACCTCGCCGAGGCGCTGCTGTTCGGGCCCGGCGTCGTCGGGTTCGGCACCGCCGTCTCGGATCAGCAGGGCGCCATCGGCCCCGAGGTTCGCTACGCGGACGACACCAACTACGGCACGATCGCCAAGGTCATCTGGTACGCCCTGCACGCGTTCCAAACGCTCGACATCCGCGGTGTTCAGCGGATCCTCTTTCAGACTGCCTGATCTCGGCTGCCGGGATTCGATTCGGACGATTCGGAGGAACACACCATGGCATCCGGTACCTATAACAAGCAGGTCGCGGCGCGGGCAGCCGCCATTCTCACGACAGGTGAGGTGGCGGGCGCGTCGTTCGATCTCAACGAGGCTTTCAATTCACAGGTTTCCGTCTTTCTCGATTTCACGATCGGATCACTCACCAACGTGATCGCGCGTTTCTACGCGAGCATGGACGGCACGACCTTCTACCCGATTGCGGCGCCGACGGGCGCCGTCATGACCGAGACCATCACGGCGAACGGGACGCGCGCCTACACGCTCCCGTCACTCTGCGGGTGGAAGTACTTTCGCGCGTCGCTCCAAGGCACCGGCACGGCAACGAGCTCCACCGCGACGATGACCTACCGGTACCTGCGCCGCGGATCGCAGTAACCGGCGATGGCCGTCACCGACGCGGAGATCGAGTCGCTCCGGTACCATCTCGGGTACGGCAATCTCGGTGTGGGCGGCTACCCGTACACGCCCGATGGGTTCCTCGAGCTCTTTCGGGACGTCATCCAGCCGAACCTGACGGGCGGGACCGAAACGACGGCGACGACCGCCATCACGGCCGGCTCGACCACCGCGGTCACGCCGGCCTCGATGACCGGCATCGTCGTTAACGCCCGCCTCGTCGTCGATGTCGGCGATCTCGCCGAGATCGTCCCGGTCAAGAGCGTCACCCTGACGACCTTTTCCGCGGTGTTCGTGAGCGCCCACCCCGCGAGCGGCTACCCGATCGCGCTCCTCGGTGGGCAGGCGCGGCTTCGCTACCTCTTGCACCGCGCCGACTCCGCCGAGACGCTCTCGCTCGCGGCGGACGTCGGACTCTTGGCGGGCCTAAAGCAAGTGGACAAGGGCGACGTCGAGTGGTTTCAGTCGGGCTCGGGCGGCAGCAGCGTGCTCATCACGCGCCAGAAAGCCTACCAGCAGATCCGCCGCCAGCTGTCGAGCCTCGTGCGCGTCCCGCTCGCCGACGAAGGCGAGTCCACGGTCGTCGAGGCGTACTGACATGAGCTTCGCCGATTCGCTGAAACCGATCCTGTACGGCGCGCGCGCGTTCGCCGGCCAGCTCGGCTTTCGGCCGCACGCGGTCGAGATCCTCACGGGCGCGTGGTCGGGCGCGCATACGGGCGACGGCACCGAAACCGCGACCGCCCTCCCGATCGCCGAGTCGGGCGGGCAGCCTCCGAAAACCAGGTGGCTGAACGACGAGCAGATCGCGCTCGGGGGCCTGCCGCGGGGCACGGTCGAAATCGGGCCCATCACGCCGAGCTTTCCGGGCGGCGGCACCTTGCTCGCGACCCTCGCGGGCGACGCCCTTGTCCGCGGCGAGACGATTCACGTGCGCATCACCGGTCCGAAGCACCCGTCGGGCGCGCTCTATCGATTGACGAGCCTCACCGCCGACAAGGCCCTGAGCTACAAGCTCCAAGCGCAGCCGGTCGCCACCGCATGACGCGCGCCGACTCGATGTTCCAAACATTCGGCGATCTGCACCTGCCGATCGACGCCGCCGACGTCGCAACGACGCTCGAGCCGCTCGATCCCGGCCTCGGGAAACTGCTGGCGCTCTTCAAGACCGCCATCAATTCCGAGTACGGGCCCGTGTGGCACAAGGTCGTCGACGCGCTCCCCGTCGGGCACCCGCTTCGCGCGAGCGATCCGGTCGCCGACACGCTCGAGCTCGAGCCGAGCCCGTCGGTGATGCAGCAGCGCAAGGCGACGTGGCCGCTGCTTTGCCTGCACCGGACCGGCGAGGCGACCTACGAGCGCGTCATGCTCGACCAGGACCGCCTCACCCAGGAGTGGGGCCTACACTACATCCTCTCGCCGCTCGACATCGGCGATCTCAGGCGCCTCGCGCCGATCTGCGTCGCCGTCGGCAAGCTCATCCGCCTGGTCATCCGCCAGCGCGGTCACAAGAGCTACGAAGCCGGCGAGCTGCAGTTTTTTCCCGACAAGGGCGGCTTCGCCAGCATCGCGCTCGACTCGCAGGAGGGGCCGGGGCAGGCGTCCTTCGCGGGCGGCGACAACGATGGGCCGACCTACTACGCGGTCTCGTTCAAGCTCAAAACGACCGAGCTCGCGTACGACGATCTCGACGGGTACGGCGAGTATGAGGGCACCGACGTGTCCGTCGGCGTCGGCACGGGCGATGCGATCGTTCCCGATCTCATCCAAGCCGACACCTCGCTTCCCGTCGATCCCGTCGGGGACGACTGACCGGTTTTTAATCGCAGCGCGAGGAGCGTCCCCATGTCGATCATCGGCATCATCGTAGTCATCATCGTCGTCGGCGTGCTGCTCTACCTGGTGAACAGCGTTATCCCGATGGACCCGAAGGTGCGGATCATTCTTCAGGTCGTGGTCGTCCTCGCCCTGATCCTCTGGCTGCTCAACGTGTTCGGGCTCCTCTCCGGCAACATCGGCTCGACGCGGATCCGGTAGTTCACGCGTGCGAGACGGGCCGATCAACATCGACAAGGTGCTGCGCGCCCACACCCGGTTCAAGCGCCTACACCATTCCCTCTTCGATCGCGAGGTGGAAAAGATCGGAAGGTTCGGCGTCCAGTACGTCAGAGACCACCCGACGTTCAAGCCGCGGACGGGCAACCTCCAGAAGCAAACCGATTTCCGGATCGTGCGGCTGCGGAGCGGCGCGATCGTCCAGATCCGAAACCGCGCCAAGTACGCGACGGCGATCGATACGGGCTCGCCGCGTCACATCATCGTGGCGCGCCGCGCGCAATGTCTCTCCTTCATCTGGAAAGGCGTGCGCGTGCGCTTTCGCTGGGTGATGCACCCCGGCAACCGACCTTTCAAGTTTCTCTACCGCGCCAGCAACGCTGCCGGCCGCGTCTTCGTACCCAGGATGCACTCCGGCATGGAGCGCATCGCCAAGCAGTTCTGAGGGGGCACTTCCATGAAGCTGCGTTTTTACGCGAACGCCGACGCGCTCGTCTACATCCCGGGCTCGCGGGCCGGCATCGGACAGCCGGCTCACTACATCGGCCGGCGCTACCAGGCGCCGAAGGACGGCAAGCCCGCGTCCTACCCCGCCACCGAGGAGCCGTACGAGGTCGAGCTCGATCGGACGAGGCTCGTCGACGAGCAGATTTTCCTTCGCTACATGAAGCTCACCCGGCGCGGCGACATCTTGCCCGCCGATGAGGCGACGGCCAAGGAGTGCGGCGCCGAGTACCGGGCCGCCACGTTCAAGGACGACGAGTGGACCCAGCCACCGAAACCGCCCGAGGCGCCGCCCCCGACCCTCGTTGGCAGCGAGCCGAGCGTCGTCACCTCGGCGCCGGCGGACGCCGCCTTCCCGCCCCCGCCCGCGACCTACAAGCCTCTCGTCGACAAACGCCACCCACGCAAGGAGTCTGAGTAATGGGCGCTCCCGTCATTCCGATCACCGGCATCGACGCGACTTGGCGCGTGCCGGGCGCCTACGCCGAAATCCTGTTCGCGCAAGGCCCGGCGACCGCGAGCGCGGGCGTTCGCGAAATCATCATCGTCATGCCGAAGCTTTCCGCGGGCCTGTGGACGGCGGCGACGAAGTACAAGGTCCAGAACGAGAAGGACGCCGAAGACGGCGCCGGCGCGGGCTCGCCGATTCACCGCGCGGTTCGCATGATCCTACAGGCGAACAAGAACGCCAAGATCTGGGCCGTGCCGGTCTCCGAGACATCGGGCGGCAGCCCCATCGCCGCGACCGCGGTCCTCACGATCGCGACCAACGCGACCGGGACCGGCACCCTCACCGTGACCATTTGCGGCGAGGAGTGCGCCTACACCTTCCTCAACACCAACACGCCGACGATCATCGGCGACGGCATCCGCGATGCTATCAACGCCAAGACGTGGCTGCCCGTCGTGGCCGTCAACGTGACCGGCACCGTCACCCTGACGGCGAAGCTGAAAGGGATCTCGCAAGGGACCGCCACGCTCGGCGTCATCCGCGTGCGGGCGACCATCACGGCCGGCGTCGGCACCACTGCGGTCTTCGGCGGCGCGTTTCTCGGGAGCGGCGCGACCGGCGTCGAGGGATCGACGACCGAGGCTGCCAACACCCTGACGGCGTTGAACACCATCGTCGCCGTCAACAAATACTACCTGGTCTCGAGCGCGAACGACGCGACGACGCTCGGGCACTTCAAGACCCATTGCGCGACCAAAGCCGAGCCCCGGCAAGGGATCTTCTCGGTCACCATCGCTGGCTACACCGGCTCGGCGGCGACGGCGCAGACGCTCGCGACGGGCAAAAACTACGAGCGGCTCGCCCTCTATTGCCAGCCGAACAGCGAGCACGACTCCGCCGAGATCGCGGGCAACGTGGCGGCGATTCGGCAAAAACGCGAGCAGACCGACAGCTCGTACAACCTCGCCGGCTACAGCGAGCCGGATTGGCTCATCAAGCAGGCGTTCGCCGACGCCGATTGGCCCGACGCCGACGATCTCAACGACATGATCAACGACGGCGTCAGCCCCATCGCCTCGAAAGAGGGCGGGTCCTACCTCGTCATGTCGGTCAACACACGTTCGAAGATTTCGACGGGGACCATCGACGATTTTCGCGCGTGCGAGACGCACCGGGTTTCCGCCGCCGACGAATTCGTGACCCAGATGGTGAACCAGGCGCGGCTCGATCACCAGGGCAAGAAGCTCGAGAACGACCAGTTTCTGGCGGACGGCACCGTCAACCCGAGCCAGCCGCGCAAGCGCGGTGTCATCCGGCCCTCGACGCTGCGCAAGCCCATCTGCCTGCAGCTCGACGAATTCGAGGCCGCCGGCAAGCTGCAGAACGTGCAGAAGTCGAAGGACTCGCTTCGCACCGTGAAATCGCCTGCGAACGCTGCGCGCGTGGAATGCGGGCTCGATCTCTACGTCATCGATCACGCCCACCAGTTCACGTTCCGGGTCGCCGAAAACAGCACCGGCTGACCGAGAAAGGTAACGACGCAGCATGGGAACGTTCCAGGATTTTGCACAAATTGGTCTCATGTATGGCGGCAATGAGCTGAAGATGCTCACGTCCGTCAAGATGACGACCGACAGCGGGCAGCAGCCCGTGGACCTTCTGAACGAGGGCCTTTCCGGGTTCACGCCCGGCTCGGGCCGCGTGACCGTCGACATCGGCTACGCGGTGCCGATCGGCGGCCCCGAGGCGCCCTACCAGCAGGATTGCGCCGCCGGCAGTTTCGTGACGCTGCAGGTCTTCGAGGGCGCGCTCTCGTACATCGGCAAGGGCAAGATCATCAACAACGAGGTCGGGCAATCGACGAACAACCCGATGGAAGGCTCGTGCCAGTGGATGGGACCGCTCGCGCCGATCGAGATCTGAGCCCCCCAAAAATATAACGGAACGGCGCCGAGCGCGTGGCATGGGATAGGGACCCAGGCTCGGCAAGGTCGTTTCACAAAGCGAAAGCCCCGAGGCAGCCCCCGCGTCCCTATCGCGTCGGGCCGCCATCGGGGCTTTCGGTTTATTTGCCGCGAGGAAACCATTCCATGGCAGGACCGCCCGTCGACATCGAGCAGAGCGAACTCTTCCGGAAACTATGCGAGCCCGGCCCGAGCGAAGTGATCGATTTCCCGCGCCGCAAGGCCAACGGCGAACCGATCGGCAGCGTTCGCATCCAGGTGCTCACGCAAGAGGAGCACGACCGGGCGCGCACCTTCGCCCACCGCGGGATGAAACTGCAGGGGTTCGACAAGGACGATCTCAAGGACGCCACCATCCAGGAGATCACCGGCGACGCGATCGCGCGCGAGCTCTTGGCCATGGCGTGCCTCACCGTCACGGGCCCCGAGGACGACACGGGGGCGCCCCTCCTCGGCCGCGTGTTTCGCAACGCCGACGATCTGAAAAAACTCCGGCCCGACGAGATCGCGTTTCTCTTCTCGGCCTACCTCCTGGTGCAATCGAAATACGGGCCGTTTGAAAAGATCATCGGCTCGCCCGAGGATCTCAACGCCTGGATCAAGCGTCTCAAGGAGGGCGGCTCGGAGTTCCCTTTACTTCGGTTGCAATTGCCTCAATTGGCCCAACTAGCCTACTCGTTGGCGGAAAGAGTCTCTTTGCTCTACGGCATCCTGGAATCCCAGCGACCGAACTTGCCGCCTATTTTGGTGTCGCTCCTCGACGACTTCTCTATGGGCACTGGCTCGTTTGGCGAGCCTGCTGCGAGCTCCACCGCGACCGATGGGGAAAGCTCAGCTGACGAGGGGCCCACCGTTGGGCAGGTGACGACGGTCGCCGAGCAGCTGCGGGGCGCCTGAGGTGGCGCTGCTCCAATACGACATCAAGGTTGTCGGCAAGGAATCGGTCGATCGCGCGCTCGCCGGCATCGAGGCGCGCCTGCGCCAGCACAACGCGACGGTCGGCCGCATCAGCGGCGACGTGGGCGGCGCGCGGCGCGCGGGCACGGCCCCGGCGACGGCGCAGCGGCGTTTCCAATCCTCCGCCGCGCAGCACTTCAAGGAGGTCGACCGCGATCAGAAAAAGGCGATCGCGGATGAGGCGAAGCTCAAGACCAAGGGGCTGCGCGACGAGCACCGCGTCCGTAACCAAATCAACTCCCTCAACATCCGGGAGCTGAAAAAAGAAGAGCGGCTGCGCGCCTCGATGGCGACCCGCGACGAGCGGATCATCAGGCGCCAGGCGCGCGCGCGAAGCGAGTTTGCCCAGGCGACGATCGGACACGGCGTCGGCCGCGCGGCGGGAACCATCAAGGCCGTCGGCGCGGCGGGCGCGGGCCTGCTCGGCGTGGGCGGCGCGGGCCTCGCGGCAACGGCCGTCGCCGGCGCGACGCGGCTCGACGACAAGGTCCGGCGCCTCATCATCTCCGGCCGGCAGGGCGGCGAGATTTCCAAGTACCACCCCGAGGAGCTCTCCAAGCAATTTCAGCGCACCGGCATCGAGACGGGCCTTGACCCCGAGGCGGTCGCGGGCGGCGTGCAGGCGTTCGTCACCAAGACGGGCGACATCGAAACGGCGATCAAGAACCACAAGACCTTCGCCAAGGTCGCGCAGGCAACGGGCGCCGCCGTGGAGGATGTCGCCTCGGCCGCCGCGGACATGTCCGAGAAGATGGGCATCAAGTCCGTCGAGCAAATGCAAGAGGCCTTGGCGACGCTCACCCTCCAGGGGAAAAAGGGCGCGTTCGAGCTGAAGGACGCCGCCCAGCAGCTTCCCGAAATCCTCGCCGACGCGGCGAGCTTCGGCATCAAGGGCAACGCCGGCCTGACCCAGCTCGGCGGGTTTCTGCAGATCGCCCGGCAGGCGACGGGCAGCGGCGCGGAGACGGCGACGGCGACGTCCGCGGCATTCCGGCAGCTCAAGGCAAAGTCCGCCGACATCCAATCGGGCGGGGCTTTCAGCGGGCGCGCGGTGCAGGTCTTCGAGGGCGGCGATCCGACCAAGCCCCTGCGCGACTTCAACGAGATCCTCGGCGACGTGATTTCCGCCTCGCGCGGCAACCTCGTCCAGCTGCAGGAGGTCTTCGACGTGCGCGGCATCCGCGCCGTCAATCCGCTCATCACGACCTTTCGCAACGCGAGCGAGGCGGCGGGCGGCGGCGACAAGGGCGCGAAGGCGGGGCGCGCCGCCGTGATCGGGCAGCTGAAGGAGGCGGCGACCGTCAAGGGGGGCTTTGGCGAGATCGAGAAGGACAGCGCCGCGGCCATGCAGTCTTTCGCGGTGCAGATGTCCATCGTCGAGATGCGTTTCAAGCAGGCGATGGCCGGCGAGCTCTTGCCGCAGCTCATCAAACTCGGCCCCGAGATCGGCAAGCTCGTGCCGTACGTCGGGCGCGCAACGAAGATGTTCGTCGATCTGGTGTCCTTTCTGCTCGCGCACCCTTTCCAGGCGGTCGCGATCATCGTCGCGACGCAGCTCGCCGCCGATTTTGCCAAGGCGCGGCTCGGCAACCTCGTCGGCGGCCTCATTGGCAAGGCGTTCATGGGGGTCAGGACGCCGGCGGCGGGCGCCGTCGGCGGCGGCGTCGGCGGTGGTGGTGGCGGGGGCGCAGCTCCGACGGGCGGGTTTCTCCGTGGTAACCCCGGGCTCGCCGGCGCGGCCAGCGCCGCGGGGGCGGGCCTCGCGCTCGGGCTCACCATCGGATCGGCCATCATCACGGCGAACGTGGTCAATTTCGAGGCCGGCGAGGCGCAGATGAAGTCGAGCGGCGAGCTGCTCAACAAGATCCGCGAGATGAATTCGCCCGAGCAGGCGAAGGAAGCGCGCAAACTCGTCGAGGAGCAGCGCGTCGTGGTCGGCGACACGAAAAAGACGGGCGTCTTCGAATCGATCGCCAGCGCCGTCATGCCCGACAGCTGGGCGCATAGCATGGCGCAAACGGTCGGAACTGCGGCGAGCGACACCGAGGTCAAGACCCAGGAGTCGTTCCTCGCCGAGATGGAAATGCAGCTGCGTAAACTCAATGCGCTGGAGGATATCGCCAAACGGCTCAGCACCGCCGGCGTGAGCCAGGAAGCCGCCGCCGTGGAACTGAGCGCCGCCGCTAAGAAGCTCGGCCTCGCTAGCCCGAACCGCGGCAACACACCGAGCCCCGTAGGCCCAGCCAAAACATGACCGACGTCTTCCGACTCCTCCAACCCTTCGAGTGGCGCGGCCGCCGCTACCCGCTGACGGCGCGGCAGATCACGTTCCAGCACGAGAACGCGCCGCACAAGGTGCAGTACCGCGACGGCGAGTTTGTCGACATGACGGGCGCGACGGGGTTTTCCTTCTCGTACACGATCCCGATGCGCGAGGACATCGCCAAGGGCCCCTACAAGAACCTCTTCAACGAGGGGCTGCCGATCCTCCTGCGCGACATCCGCCTGCGCACGCCCGGCATCCTCATCGATCCGGTGCTCGGCCAGTTCCGGTGCGTGCCGCAAACCTTCACCGACGAGTCCGACGTCCAGCGCCGCGACGGCGACGACATACGGCTCGAGTTCAAGCAAGCGCCCGAATTCGACGCCGACGATCCGGCCATCCGCGACAACCTGACGGGCATCAATGGCCTCGTCTCCGACGCGGGGCAGCTCGATCAAGCGCTCACCAAGGCCGACTGGAAACAAGAGCCGTCGCCCGAGGGCGTGACGGATATCCTTTCGCAGCTGAGCGGCATCGGGAGCGGCGTGCTCCGTCAAAAAAACCGCGTCTCCGCCTACCTCAACGATCTCGCCTTCAAGCTCGAGAAGATCGAGGACACGGCCGACAAGGTCGAGAACCCTCAGAACTGGGGCCTTCGCAACGACGTGCGCCGCATGCGTGACGTGGTGACGCAGCTGAACCTGCGCGCCGCGGAAAACCCCGTGCGCAAGTTTCGCCGCATCACCAAGAACGTGGCGATCACCGTCTCCGCGCTCGCCGCCGAGCTCGACATGACCCTCGAAGAACTGATCAAGTTAAACCCGGCGCTCGTGAAACTGCCCATGGTGCCGGCCGGGACCAAAGTCACGGCGTACGCCGCGAAGACAGCCTAGCCCGCCGTGCCTTACGACTCACCGCCGACGACCGTCGCGCCGCGCGGCGGCGCCCCCGGCGAGCCGCCCGAGACGCCGCTGCTCGTGCGCTTTCCCGGGCTCGGGCGCGAGACGACATCGATCACCGCCTGGTCCATCGACTCGAACTACATGACCTCGACCGACGGGTTCGAGTTCACCCTCTACGACGAGAACATCGAGAACACCCGGCACCTCGAGCTTCAGCCCGTGGAGCTCATCGTCAACGGCCAATCGCGCCTCATCGGCCGCATTGACCACACGCGGCGCGGCGACGACGGCCTTGCCATTACGTGCATGGGGCGCGACTTCATCGGCGACATCCTCGAGTGTAACGTCGATCCGCTGCTCAAGATCAAGGAGGGCGACGAGCTGCTCAACGCCATCACGACCGCGGCCGGGCCCGCCGGCATCAACGCCGTCTTCGACGACGACGGCGCCATGCGGGAGCTCCGGGCCGGCCGCAAGGTGAAGGTCCGGCAGAAAAAACCGAGCAAGAAAAAGAAGAAGTTGAACGAGTACAAGCCGATGCCCGGTCAGGGCATGTATGAGTTCCTCAACAAGATCAGCGCGCGCGAGGGCGTCACGCTGCAGGCCGGGCCGAACCGCAACACGCTCGTGATTTCGAGCCCGAACTACGACCAGGATCCGCTCTACCGGATCTTCCGGACGCGCGACCAGCTGACCGGTGCCCATAACAACATCGAGAGCGCCGTCGCCGACCGCGATTTTTCCAAGATGCCGACGTACGTGATCGTGCAGGGCGCGTATGCCAAGCCCGGGCAGAAGGGCGATCGCTTCACCCAGATGTTCGACATGTGGAGCATTTCGGCCCGGTTCGTGAGCGAGCTCGGTAGGAGCCTGCAGGACGTCACGGTGTCGAGCCGATGGGTGCCGGGCCAGAATCCGGCCGAGGAGGTGCTGCGCGGCGCGCTCTACCGGCTGCTCGTCATCCGCGACGACGACGCGCGCAGCGCCGAGCAAATCGAAAAATCGGCCAAGCGCGCCATCGCCGAGCGCATGAAGGACACGCTCGAGTACCGCGTCACCTTGAAGGGGCACATCGCCCCCGACTCGGGCGCGCTCTATTCCCAGGACACGATGATCCAGGTCGACGACGAGATTGCCGATTTGCACGAGGTGCTCTGGGTCGCGGGCGCGCGCCTCAGCTACAAGCCGCGCGAGGGCCCGAAGACCGATCTCGTGTGCTGGCGCCCGGAGTCGTTCCTGATCGACGAGCCGTACCAGCCCGGGGACTCGGGGCCGCCGAAGAAGAAGAAGGAGCCCGAAAAGAAACCCGAGGACAAGATCGCGCCGCTCATCGATTTGACGGGCGTGGCCCGCGACGACGACGAGGTGCAGCGAAAACTATGAGCGATGCCGTCGTCGTCGTCCTCGGAGCCTCGCACGTCACGGCCGAAGGAGTGCCGCTCATCCAGGCGGTCAACCCTATCGGCAATAGCAACGACGACGTCGAGCCGTTCGGCGAAGTCGCCTCCTACCAGGTGCTCGGCGTCACGTCGCTCCCGTGGCCGACGACCAAGGAGGGGCACGCCGAGGGGCTCGTCATCGTCAACGTGGGCGGGCATGACGCCGTCCTCGTCGGCGCGCGCGATCTTCGCACGGCGAAAATCGTCGGCAAGATGGGGCCCGGTGACACCGTCCTGCACAGCACGGGGCCCGAGCAGGCCGCGCAGGTGCAGCTCAAGGAAAAAAAGCGGCAGGTCGTGCTCGCCACGAAGGACTCGTCGGGCGAGACCATGATGGTCATCCTCGACGGCAAGAACGACGCCGTCCAGATCGTCGGTGCGGGGCATGCGTTCAAGATGTCGCGCAAGGACGGCATCTCGCTCGTCGACAGCTCCGGCAAAGCCGGCATCCAGATCAAGGACGGCGTGGTCAGCATCTTCGGCGCCCTCGTGTTCGGGGGCCGCACCCCCGATCCCGCGTTCAAGTTCATGCTCGGCCCGGCGACGGGTTCCCCCGGCGCGGCTGCTTCGACGCCGATGATCGCAGCGCCCGGGATCTCGCTCGGGCGATGAGCTGCAACTTCAAGCTGCCGACCGTCGCGCTGCCGCTGCCGTCGCTCGCGCTCCCGAAAATACCGGCGCTCCCGTCCTTCGACCTGCCCGACGTCGACTTCCCGATCAACTTGAAGCTGCCGAAGATCGCGCTGCCGCTGCCGTCGCTGTCCTTGCCGAAAATACCGGCGCTGCCCTCCTTCGCGCTGCCCGATCTCGGCGAGCTCGGCATCAAGCTGCCGAAACTCCCGACGGTCGCGCTGCCCATCCCCTCGTTCGGCCTGCCGAAGATCCCGAGCCTTCCGACCTTCAAGCTCGAGTGCCCGTTTGACTAGGGCGTCACCGTCCACGTGCAGGGCGGGGGCAAGCACCCGACGCGGCCGAGCGCGTCGTTCGCCGTCACGCTGATCTCGTTGACGCCAAGCGTGAAAATGATTGGGTCGGTTCCGCCCGCCCCGTGAAACGCGATCTCGTGGCCGGTCGTCGCCGTGCTCGGCACGCCCATGTAGGTTCTTACCATCGCGCCGTTCTTCACGGTCATCACGCCGTCGACGAAGCGGTCCTGAAAGGGACTCGCGATGGGGCTCCGAAGTCGGATCTCGCTGAATTGGTAGCTACCGCCCGGCGCGCTCGTCGTCGCGCCGCAGAGAGGGTGGGGGTACGTCGAGATGGGCACCCCCTCGAGCTCGAACGCGCCGCAAGGCGGCGGGCCCGTGTCGATCGCCCCGTCGACGGCGCCGTCGACGCCCGCATCGGGAGCTCGGTCCGGTTGGCTGTCGGGCGCCCCGCCCTCGCTGTCGCCGCTGTCGGGCGCGCGGTCGAATCCGCCCACATCTGTCCCCGCTTCGGGCCCTCCTTCCGCGCCGCTGTCGATGGCGTCCAGGCCGCCCTCGCCGCCCTCAGGCGACCTCGCGTCCGGCATGGCGCCCGCTTCCACCCCAGCCTCTTGGGCGGCCTCGCTGCCGGCGTCGAGCGAAGCGTTGCCCCCTTCTGCGGCGCTCGCGCCCGCGGCCCCCCCGCCGCTGTCGGGCGCTCCGTCCGGCGGCTCGGGCGGCGGCGCCGTAAACCCCGTCCCCTCGCTGCCAAAGCACGCTGCCCCCGCGGCGGCGAGGAGCACGAGGCCCACCCAATTCATCGTTTTCATTCGGAGCGTCCCTATCGCTGTGTTCATGAGCGTCATGCTAGCAGAGCGCTAGCGCAGCGCTAGCAGACGCCCCAATTCCCACACCCGCTCGTACGGCCCTTCTCGCGGGGGGCCGGAGAGGACCGCCCGTTCAGCATGCCCGGTTTTGGCGTCTATCCCTCCTGCGTCTCGCCCTACGGGCTCGGCACCCCCACGCCGGCCGCCGAACCGGCGAGCGGTCCCGCCGGATCGCGGTACATCAACCCCGCGACGGGCGACTACGAGCAGGACCCGACGACCCGGCAGCTCGCGCAGATGCCGACGACGCGCCAGCGCGTGCTGCTCGCGGTCAAGACGCTGCAGAGCTCCATCTCCGTCAAGCGCACCTTCGGCATCAAGCTGCCGCGCAAGATGGGCACCCTCTTCGATTCCGAGATGAAGCAAGCGGTTCGCTCCGCGCTTCACCACCTCACCGACGACGAGGCGGTCATCCGCATCGACGGCATCACCGTCGTGCGCGGCCGCGCGGGGCGTTCGGAGACGACGATCGAATGGTTCGATCTCGAAACCGGCAAGTCCGATTCGCTGAGCTTCTAAAAAAATGGCCGATCTCTACCAGCCCGCAAACGCCGACGAGCTCAAGGGGCAGTTCCTGCGCGACGTGCGCCTCGGCGCGATCGACGCCGGGCTCGCGGAGCCGCCGACCACCCCCGGAACCGACTGGGATCTGCTCGCGACCGCCGTCGCCAACATGGGCCTACTCGGCTTCGCCAACGTCAACGCGATCGAGGACGACGCCAATATCTTGAACGCGACGGGGCAGGCGCTCGAGGACGCGCGCAAGGCGGAGGGGCTGCCCGAGGTGCCGCCGGCGGGCGCGACCGGCAAGCTCGTCATTTCGGTCGAGGGCGTGACCACGATCGTCAACGGGCTCGAGTTCACCTACCCGAGCGGGCTTCGCGGGCGCGTGACGAGCGGCTACGTGAACCCCGCCGACCAGTCGGAGGTCAACGTCGCCGCGATCGACACCGGGCTCAATTCGAACCTGCGCGCGGGCGAGATCGTCCGGTTCAAAAACCCGCCCGTGAACCTGTCCGTCGAGGCGAAGGTCTCCACGGGCGAGCCGCTCACGGGCGGGACCGAAGAGGAGAGCGACGACCGCAAGCGCGATCGCATCCTCAACGTCCGGCGCAACAAACCCGCGGGCGGCAACTGGGCGCACATCCGCCAGATCGTCCTCGATGCGCTCGGCTCGGTGCAGGACGTGTACGTCTACCCGGCGCTTGGCGGGCCGGGCTCGGTCAAGGTCGTGCCCGTCAAGGACTTCGATCTCACGCAGGATGATTTCTCGCGCGCGCTCTCGAGCACGGCGCTCGATGTCGTCCGGCTCGCGATCCAATCGAACCTGCCGACGCCGCAGGAGGTTGTCGTCAACGCCGTCGTGAACCAGGTGGCGGACTTCACCATCAAGCTCACCATTCCCGACAGCACGCTCGCTGGCGGCAACGGTCGGGGCTGGTCCGATCCGGCGCCGTGGCCGCGGCTCGTCGGCGCGGAAACCTCGACGCCGATCACGGCCATCAACGCGACCTACGACGTGATCACCGTCGACGCCGACACGACCGTGGCGCCCATCCCCGGCCTTACGCACGTCGCCTGGTGGTCGCAGGTCGATCGCAAGTTTTACCAGGCCCTCGTGCTCGCCCAAGCGGGCGCGGCGGGCGCGTGGCTGCTCACGCTCGACCGGCCCCTCGTCGGAAAAAACGGGGCGGGCCCCGTCGTCGGCGGCACGGGCGATTTCGTCTGCCCGGCGGCCGAGAGCATCGACCTTTACGGCGCCGCCTGGGTCGACATCTTTCGCTCGCTCGGGCCGGGCGAGAACACCACCGACGCGGGCCGCCTGCCGCGCGCGAAGCGCCACCCGTACGTGAGCGACGAGGATCCGTCGACGCTCACGAACTCCGTCCTGACCAAGCTCGTGCAGAAGTTCCCCGAGATCACCGACATCGAATACGGCCTGAAGTCGCCTGCGGCGCCGACGGTGCCGGCCTCGGTCGTCACCGCCCCGAACGTCCTCGTCCCCCGGCGCCTCGCGTTCTACCCGATCTGATGGCCATTACACCGAACGGACTGCCGGCTTGGACGCGCACCGCCAGCCACACCAACTACGGCGGCGACACCAACAAGCGCAACTACCTATCGCGCGGCGTGATCGATGCCCTGACCGACGTCGGCGCCGAGGCGATTTGCCGCATGGCCGCGGACATGGAAGCGATCGTGCGCGTCGCGCCCTTCGCGACCATCACCTACCTTTGCGTCGACGGCGCGCCGGCCGCGCCGACGATCGAAACCGTTTTCATGATGACGGGCGTCCGGCTGACGAGCTACGTCGGCGACGCGGCGCCCGCCGGCTACCCGGCGGCCGCGCGCAATGGCAACGGCGACGTCACCTTCACGTTCCTCGCGTCGTACACGGATCCGTACGGCGTCGCCGGCACGTACGCCCCGAAGCATGCCACGGCCCAGATCCACAGCGCGACCGCGGGCGAGCCCGTAGTCATCATCGCGGCCCAGACGGTGCGGGTGCGCGCGTTCAACGGCGGCGCGGCGCTCGCGAGCCCGCGCGTCACCCTCGTGGTGTGGTGAGATGCCGCTCGGCGCCTTCGCACCCTTGCCGCTACGCCTCGGGGGCGACGCGCTCGAGGGCTTCGACGCCCGCTCGCACGCGCGCCTTTGCGCGGATCTGGTCGCCGCCAAGCTCGGCGCGTTCCTCGCGGTCTTCTCCTACACCAAGGTCGGCGCGACGGTTGTGATCCGCGACTACTACGGCCAGAACGGCGCCGGCAGCGCCTACGCGCCCGACAGCGTGACGGTCGTCGGCACGGGCGAAGTCACCTTCAAGTGGTCGGCGCGGCAGTTCACCGATCCGTACCTCATCGAGCGCCCCATCAACGCGAAGGCGGGCCGGGCGACCGCCCACAATACGGCGTCCGTTCGCTGCGAGGTCACGGTCATCGCCAACGGCGTGACGGTCAAGACGTTCGATGCCGCCGGCGCGGCCGTCGACTCGGGCGCCACCGTGGTGCTCGCGTAATGGCTGTCATCGTTATCACGGCGGTGCCGACGGGCGAGCCGGCCTGGACGCGCCGGGCCGCTATTGGCGACTACGACGGCGCGCTCGACAAGGAAGACTCGACGACCGAGGCGCTGATCCCGTACGCGGGGCAGTGGTACCGCGAGCTCCACGCGATGCGCGGCTCGGCGTACACCCAGAAACCGCACACGCTGGTCGACGCCGAGAACGTTGCGATCGCGCGGTTCATGTCCGGCGTTTTCAGCCGCACGCCCGAGAAAGCGCGCGCCAATGCGACGCCGCTCCGCTGCGATGAGAAACTCGAGTACTGGGTCGAGGTCATGCGGCTGCCGTACCGCACCGGCGAGCAGCGCTGGCAGATGCGCGATCGCGCGCGCGCGCACTACCGGGCCGCCAACGGCCCGACGATCCAGAACGTGATCGACGCGCTCGACGCGCTGCTCGGCGACGCGCTGGTCGGCGTGACGCACCCCGAGGGGGTCGATCTGGCGACGCCGCCGACGCACACGTTCTGGCCCATCATCAATCCCGGCGCGGCGTCGTTCAGCCTCGGCAAGGGCGCGTGGCTCTCCGAACGGTGCACGCTCGCCATCGAGACCGACATCCCCGTAGGCATGAGCGACGGCGATTTTTTGCACCTCATGAACGTCGAGATGTTCAGCCTCCTCGACACCATGCTGCCGGCGTGGGCTTCGTTCAACTGGGCAACGACCAGCGGTCCAGGCTCCGGATTCTTCCTCGATGTCTCACGGCTCGACTTCGAAGGTCTCACATGATCCTCACCGACCACTACCCGTCCACCAAAGGGCTCAGCGTCTACAACGCGCTCTCCTTGGCAGGCCGCGACCTCACCCCCGATGAGATCGGGGACTACCTCCGAGCGACGTTCGACGAGCGGGTCGACGCCGCCTACGTCGCCGTGGGCATCGACTACCTGGTCAAGCGGGGCTTCGCCGAGCGCGCGCACGGCCTCGTGGTGATTCCACGCTACGGCGCCGACCGCCATGGCCGCGCGCTCGTGCGCGCCAGAGAAGACATCGATCTCGTCTACGGGAGAGCGTAAAAATCCATGACGTATTCCAGGGTAAAGCCGGCCGGCTGGGCGTTCGGCGAGAAGCTGAGCAGCGCCGAAATGAATACGCTCGACACCGATCACGCCGACGCGATCGACGCGACGACGCGAACGCTGGGAGCGTTGCCCCTCAACGTGTCGCGCCGCGGGCAATGGCTGCCCACCGCCGATCTGGCCGCCAACTGGGACACGCTCAACCTGCAACTCGGCTACGCCGCGTGCACGACCGTCAATGCCAACAGGGTTTTCTGGCCGTTCAGGCTTCCGCACAACGCGACGCTTAACGGCATTGTGGTCGTCATCGAACCCGCCGGCGGCCACGCGGCGCTGCCGATCCAGATGCCGGGGTTCGAGCTCATCTCGCTCGACCACTTTGGCGCCGTGACCACGGAGATCCCATTTGTCGTCGACACGAGCGCGAACGTCGCCGCCTACCAGACGGTTCACGGAATAGCGACGCCACTCGCGCTCACGATCGTCATGTACAACACGAGCAAGCACTACACCCTGTGCTTCTCATCGGAGGGCAGCACGAACGCGATCGCCGGGTTGAAGGTCTTTCACTATTACTACGGCTACACGATGACCGTCCTCGACGCCGACTGAATGACCACAGTCGCGACGCTGCCCACCTACGCCATGCCGAACGCGGAGGCGCAGGTGATCTTTACCCGCACCGAGTCCGGCTCGAACTACTGCCGGGTGTGGGTCACGGCCGCGCCCGATGGATCCGAGCTCGACGGCAAGCTCGAGAAAAGTACGCAGAGCCGCTTCCTCGTCTACCAGGGCGACGGCGGCGCAACGCAGCCCTGGCGCTTCACCGCGGACAAGGGGGGCGTCTACACCTTCAAGGCGCAGGAATACATGCGCGGCTCGGGCTACGGCGGCGGCTACCAGGGCGATCCCGCCGGGGCGCCGAGCGAGACCAAGGTCGGCGCCGAGGCGACGCTCGCGCTCGCCATCGGCAAAAAGGCGACGCAAAAGGTCGGCGTCTCGCCCGACACGGCCACGCTCGTCGTTTGGGTCTGGGACACGACCATCCGGGCGACGCTCCTCGGCGTGCACGGCGAGGCGAGCCCGCGGCTCGAGGCGCAGTCGCCGACGGCCCGAACGCTCAGCGCGATGGCGACGCCCGCCGTCCTCACCGCGGTCGCGGCCCTCGCCGACACGACGCAAGCGACGGCGCTCGGAAGCTTGGCGCTCATCGTCTCGGAGATGGGCACGGACATCAATGCCCATAACGCCCTCGGCGCGACGGCGCACAACGCGGCCGATGCCGACAACGCCATCCCGGTCGAGCTGCGCTCCTCGCCGTCGCCGCAAACGCTCGCGGAGTTCGTCAACGATGCGCTGCTCAAGATGCGGCGCCACCGCCTGAACGACCACGGGGGCAAGCCCGCCATCCCCGAGAACCCGGGCACGGGCTCGGCCGCCTACCACCAGATCGGGGGCGTGCGGCAGGCCGATCTCTTGAACATGCCGCTCTACCAGGGCGTCGCGAGCCTCGACGAGGCCTACGGCGCGCTCGCCGACATCTGGCGCGCGCACGAGGGGCACCGTGTGAGTACGGCCGTGCACGGGACGGCCGACACGACGACCGGGCTCGCGGCGCTCCCGAAAGTGCTCGAGGTGCACCGCCAATACTTGACGGTGCTCGCCAGCCTTTCACCTGCGGTACCGCCGGCACAGGCGGCGCTCGTCCAGGCCCTCGTTTCGACGGCCGGTTTCGAGGAGGCGTAGAAAATCGATGAGTGGGATCCTAGCCAATAGCTCGACCGCCACGATGGTCGATGCCGACACGACGCCCGACAATGCGCGGAGCGGCTACGTCACCGCCGACCAGATCACGCTCGGCGTCACGGGCACGCCGGTATCGACCGTGTGGTCGATGGCGAAGCCCTCGGCGGAGACCGCGGCTTGCGAGCTGTCGTCGTCGACGGACCCGAACCCGACCTTCACGGCGACGGTCGACGGCTACTTCACCGTCGTTTGCGTCGTCGACGGGACGACGACCTACGTCCTTCGCATGGCGGTCGCGCGCGTCGGCGTGGTGAGCACGCTCACGGCGGTGCGCATGCTGCCGATCTTGAATGCGAGCGTGCCGACGCCGGCGACGGGCCGGACGCTCTTCTCGTCGTCCGATCTCAACGATCTCGCCCAGAAGCTTCCCGACGGGATCACCTATGCGCTCGCGGGCGGCGCGGGCGGCGGCGGGGGCGGCAGCGGCAGCGGCGCTTACGCCACGATCGCAGCGCTCAAGGCGATCAGCTCGACGCTCCTCGCGACCCTGGACGACGGCGTCTCGCTTGCGTACGTGACCCCGCTCCGCGCCTGGTTTGTTTGGCAGGCCGCGAGCACGGTCGCCGACGACACGACCGATTTCCTCAGCGTTGCGGTCACGGTGAACGGCGCCGCGGCGGGGCGCTGGCGCCGGCTCGACTGGGCGCACCCGGCGTGGCGCGAGCAAGCCGCCTGGTTCGTGGATACGGCGGGCTCGAACGCGAACGACGGGGCAACCGCGCTCACGCCCGTGAAGACGGACGCGGAGATCCAGCGGCGCTGGGGCGCGGGGGTGCGGGCGCGGCTCACGGTGCCGGTCACGATCACCTACGCGCAGGCTCCCGTCGGGCAGACCAACTACCTTTTCGAGCTCGGCTCGGGCGCTGCGCTCAGCATCGTCGGGACGCCGACCATCACCAAGCCCGGCACGATCCTGACGGCAGTGCAGGCGCAGGTGCGGACCGCGGGGGCCGAGCTTGCGTGGGCCATCACGGCGACTGGGCTCGACGCGACGGATGTCGGCAAGCTCGCCTTCATTACGGCGAGCGGCACCGGCGCCAATGTTGGCGCCTACGCGATGGTGCTGAAGGACGAGACGGGCGGCAAGCTCCGCGTGTCGCCTTTCGGGACCGTTGACGCGACGACCGCGGCGTTCACCCAGCGCACGCCGCAGGTGGGCGACACGATCGAGATCCGCACGCCGACGACGCTCAGCGTGGGGTCGATCGATTGCCATGGTGCAGCCGCCGGCGTAACGTCGGCCGGCCTTAACCGGGTGCTGTTCGATTCGGTTACCCTTGATTCTGCCAGCACGGCCGACGGCGGGATCTATGGTCGCAAGGCGAGCGTCTATTACGCCCGGTCGATACTCAACGGGATCACCTGGATGGGTGAGGGCACCGGGGGGAAACCGCCGCACCTGATGCGCGGTGGTGGGATCGGGACGGCGCAGCTGTACGTGCGCAGTGGCGGCGCCAACAGCATTACTTGTCCAGGCTGCCTTGGCACGGTGTCCGTGGGCGCGAACGGGCACGCCACGATCACGGCCGACACCTATTTCCAGAACAGCGGACTCACGGTTGCGCGGGGAGCCTTCGTCAACTCCCAGGGACTGGCGTTCTTCGACAGGAGCACGTCGGACGCCTCGTTGGCAGTGACCCCCGGCGGCTTTTGCCAGCAGAGCGGGGCTGTGCCCGATTGGGGCGCGGCGAACGCCGGCCACGGGTTGAATGTCCAGTCGGGCTCCAGCTACGTGTACGTGACGAAGCCGACCATCAACAGTGGTCTCGGCGCCGGGCGCGAAGCGAAGGTCGGCGGTACCGACAAGCTCTACTCAGCAGTTCCGTACATCGAGCCCGCGAACAACGCCGTCTTGGTCCTCAACGACGGCACCGACGGGCCCGCGGCGTATTACCAGACCTACGCGACCATCGCGCTCTTGAAGGCGATCACGGCGACGCGGCTCGGTAACCTCCAGGACGGGCAGCGCGTCTACGTCGCGACGCTCCGCGCGTGGTTTGCCTGGCACGCGGCGAGCGCCGTTGCGGACGACACCGTCGCTTTCCTTTCCGTTGCTGTCACCGCGAACGGGGCAAGCGCGGGCCGGTTCGTGCGGCTCGGCTGGGCGCACCCGTCGTGGCGGGCGCAGACGGCGTGGTTTGTCAGCACCGCGGGGAGCAACGAGAACGACGGGGCGACGGTGGGCGCCCCCGTGCTGAGCGACGAGGAGATCGCGCGGCGGTGGGGCGCGGGCATGGTGCTGACGGTGCCGGTCACCGTCACCTATGCCCAGAGCCCGACGACGACGACGAACCTCGACGTCGGCTACGCGGACGGCGGCTCGCTCTCGCTCGTCGGGACGCCGACGGTGACGAAGGCGGGTACGGTCATCTCGGCAGTGCAGGCGCAGGTGCGCACGGCCGGATCGGAACTCGGCTGGGCCATCACGGGGACTGGTCTCGGTGCAACCGAGGTCGGCAAGATCGCGGTCATCACGGCGGGCACCGCGAACAACATCGGGGCGTACGCCGGCATCCTGAAGGACGAAACCGGCGGCAAGGTCCGCATTTCGCCGTTTGGTAAAGCAACCGCCGACGGTCTCTTTTCTCAAGTGACGCCGGTCGCGGGCGACACCGTCGAGATCCGCGAGAATACGACCGTTCTGAAGGTCGCTTTCATCAACGTGCAGGGGCTCTCGCAGCTCGCGGCCGTCGCGAGTCCCGTGCAGAATGTCGTTGTCTTCGACTCCCTTCTCCTCGACGGGAGCGTCGGCGGTAGCCTCAATGGCGGAATCGTTCGCAACGAAGGAGCTCAGATCTCCTACGTGAGGTGCACGCTGCAAGACCTCATTCTTGCTAGCGCGCCGTCCACATTCTCCAAGCTGCAGTCGGTTTGCGGTGGGCTGATCACCGCCGGCGCCGGGGGAGTCGACCTTCGCGGCAATATCATCATGCGTCAGGTCGGTGTGCTCAACACCATCATCTCTGAATCGGCACCTACTGGAAATGCGAGCTTTCAGGCCGACAATTACTTCCAGAATTCACAGCTCAGCATGAACGCCGGCTGTCCGGCGGTTACCCAGGGCATCGCTTTCTTCGATCGATCCTCGAGCGACGCCACCTTCACCTTGGGAGCCTCGTCGAACGGCGGAAGCGCCTACGTGCGCCAGACGGGCGCCGTTGCCGACTGGGGCACCGCTAACGCCGGGCACGGTCTCGTCGTGCGAAGCGCGAGCTCGTACGTCTACGCGACGAAGCCGACGATCAACTCGGGGCTCGGCGCGGGTCGCGAAGCACTTATCGGCGGCACCGACAAGCTGCTGAGCGCCGTCCCGTACATCGAGCCGGGCTGCAACGCCATGGTGACGTCGGCCGATAACATCGACGGCCCGGCCGTCTTCTATTCGGCTTACGCCACCATCGCGCTCTTGAAGGCGATCTCGGCCAACCGCCTCGCCGGCCTTGTCAACGGGCAGCGGGTGTTTGTGACCACGCTCCGCTCGTGGTTCGCGTGGGACGCGACCAGTGCGGTGGCAGACGACACGACGGATTTCCTGTCGGTGGCCGTGACCGCGAACGGCGCCGCGGCGGGGCGTTTCGTCCGGGTCCTTTCCGACACGCATCCGTCATGGGTCGCGCAGACCGCCTGGTTTGTCAGCACGGCGGGCAACAACGAGAACGACGGGCTGACCTTGGGCACGGCCGTCAAAACCGACGCGGAGATCCAGCGGCGGTGGGCTGGCCCTGGCAAGCGCGGGCGCATCGCCGTCACGGTCACGATCACCTACGCGCAATCGCCGGCCGGCGAGACCAACCTAATATTTGAAATCATCACGGGCGGGCAGCTGCGGCTTGTCGGCACGCCGACCGTCACCAAGGCCGGCACCGTTCTGACGGCGGTGCAGACACAGGTCCGAACGGCGGGCGCCGAGCTCGGATGGGCGATCACGGGCACCGGGCTCGGTGCGACCGAAGTCGGCAAGCTCGTCGCTATCACGGCGAGCGGCACCGGCGCGAATGTCGGCGCAACGGCGATGATTCTTAAGGACGAGACGGGCGGCAAGCTCCGGATCTCTCCGTTCGGCACGCTGGCCGAGGCGACGACCGTGTACACCAACATCACCCCGCAGGTAGGTGACACGATCGAAATCCGCGACGTGGCGGCAACGACGCTTACCCTTGGGAAGATCGAAGCTTACTCGGCAGCGAGCGTCCAGATCCCGGCGGCCTTTGTCTGCGACTCGCTGATGCTCGACGGGGGTGCGAGCGCCGTTGGCAGCGTCTACGCCGCCGGTCCTCTTGTCATCTATACCCGTTGCATTCTCAGCAAAATGATTTTGAACGGGCACAGCGCCCCTTCGACAACGCCGCATTCGGTGCGCGGCGGCGGCATCATTGGGGCAGTGTTCAGCATCCGGAATTTGGCTGCGTTAACGTCAGTCGGAATTCTAGCGCCGCTTACGATCCGCCAGGGCGGCAACGTGTTTTTACAGCAAGACTGCTACTTCCAAAACGCTGGTGTGACCGTGGCCCTTGGCGGTATGGCGCAAGGGACCGGCAACGCTTTCTTCGACCGCTCGACCGCAAGTTCCAGCCTCTTCGTCCAAGAGGGCGGGCGGTACGTGGCGACGGGTGCGGTGCCCGACTGGGGCACGGCCAACGCTGGCTACGGCGTCGTCGTGCAAAGCAACGCCAGCTACGGGTACGCGACGAAGCCGACGATCAACAGCGGCCTCGGCGTCGGCCGCGAGGCGATTATCGGGGGCACCGACAAGCTCTACAGCGCGGTTCCTTACGTCGAGCCGGCGAACAACGCCGCGTTGGTGCTCACCAACGGCACCGACGGCCCCGCGGTCTTCTATTCGGCCTATGCGAACGTCGCCGCGCTCAAGGCGATCTCGTCGAACCGCCTGGCGGGTCTGCAGGACGGCCAGCGCGTCTACGTCGCGACCCTCAAGTCCTGGTTCGCTTGGCACGCTGCGAGTGCCGTCGCCGATGACACGACGGATTTCCTCTCTGTCGCGGTGACGGCCAACGGCGCGAGCGCCGGGCGCTTCGTTCGGCTCGCCGACGCGCATCCCGCCTGGCTCGCCCAGACGGCGTGGTTCGTCAGTACCGCGGGCTCGAACGAGAACGATGGCGCGACGGTGGGCGCTCCGGTCCTGACGGACGCCGAGATCCAGCGGCGGTGGGGTGCGGGCGCGCGGCTTTCCGTTCCGGTGACGGTCACGTATGCACAATCGCCAACCGGTATCACCAATTACAATGTCGAGATTGTCACCAATGCCTCGCTCACCTTGGTCGGCACGGCGACGGTGACGAAGGCGGGCACCGTCATCTCGGCGGTGCAGGCGCAGGTGCGCACGGCGGGCTCTGAGCTCGGGTGGGCGATCACGGCCACGGGGCTCGACGCGACCGATGTCGGGAAGATCGCCGTCATCACGGCTGGCACAGCCGGAAACATCGGCGCATATGCGGCTGTCCTGAAGGACGAGACGGGCGGCAAGGTGCGCGTTTCCCCGTTCGGTAAGTTCACCGCGAACACATCGCCGTTCACGCAAGTGACGCCGGTCGCGGGCGACACCATCGATATTCGTGACCCTACGACGCTAAAGGTGGGGACGATCGAAGTCAGGTCGTTGACGAACGACAACTTGACGGGAACCGTCGTCAACAACTATCTGATGTTTGATTCGATCCGCGAAAGCGGCGATGCCAACGATGGCAATGGCGGCGTTTGCGCGAACCGCGTCACCGTCTTTCATTGCGTGCGTGGCGCCATCGATGCCATTTCGCTCAGCGGCAGCACCGGCAGCCTCTCGTCGCACAAGTTATGTGGTGGACTCGTGCACAACGCGAGTCCTTCATTCGGCGTCGTGTTCCGCGGTGGCACCGTCGGCACCGTGCACCAGAGTGGTTGCCTTACGTCGATTACAGCATCGGCTGGATCGCTATGCATCTTGCAGGCTGATACTTATTTCCAAAACTGTGGTCTCACGATCAGCAGAGGAGGCGTCGCCAACACACAGGGCGTCGCGTTTTTCGATCGTAGCAGTTCGAACAGTTCCCTTTTGGTTTCCGCGTTGGGCATGTGTCAGCAAACCGGCGCAGTGCCCGATTGGGGGGCCGCGAATGCCGGCCATGGTTTGACGATTCAATCCGCAGGCTCCTGCGTTTATACGACCAAGCCCACGGTCAACTCGGGGCTCGGCGCCGGGCGCGAGGCGCAGGTCGGCGGGACCGACAAACTCTACTCGGTTGTCCCCTACGTCGAAGCCACCAACAACGCAGCGCTCGTCCTACTCGCGTAAAGGAAAGGGAAAAGCAAATGGAGACTCTCAATGTCGACGACCGCGTGGTCGTCAAAGCCAACACGGCATTTCACGGCGTCGTCACCCGCGCGGATGAAGGGGGCGGCGGGGGCTACGTCCACATGGACAGCGACGAGGAGCCGACGACGGAGACGTACTTTTCGGCCGGCGAGCTCGATCCGGAGTAGCCAGGCCCGCTGATGCCCATCTCCGCGCACTTCACCGTTGACGGGGTCGCGAACCCCGGCGAGCACATCGTCGCCTACGGGGCGACGGTCACGCTCGCGCTCACGTCGATCACCGCCGCCGACGTCATTTCTTGGCAGGTGCTCGTCGCGAGCGAGCCCGCGTACACGATCCCGACCATCACGCCCGGCGGTACGCCGCCCGGCTCGACGGCCTCGTTCACGTTCCCGGCCGATCCGGGCGACGACGTGGGGCGGTCGTTCCGCGTGCGCGCGGTCGTCTCCAATGGGCAGGAGACGGATTTCGAAGATGCGCTGATCGGCGCCGCGAACATCAACGGCATCGTTCCGCTCTGCCCCGGCGAGCAGTTCGAGCGCCATGCAACGCACGGGTGGGGGCCGGTCATCAATGCGCTGCTCGCCGGCGGCGCGGGCACGCCCGTGTCGCTTGGCGGCGACGTCGTCGGGACGACCGCCGCCAACACGGTCGTCAAGGTCAACGGCGCGTCGGTCACGACGGCAGGGGCCGCTGCCGTCGGCGACGTGCTGCAGCTCACGGCGCCCAATACGCTCGGCTACGCGAAGGTCGCCGCCGCCTCCCTTGCGGCCGGCGCGGCAATCCTCGGGCAAGCGCTCATCTTCAACGGCACCGCGTGGGCGGCGGGCAACGACTTCGCCGCCCGTAACCTCGCCACCACGGGCACGCTCGCCGCGGGCGCGACGACGGTCACGGGATCTCTGACGGCGGGGGTGAATACGGCCAAGGCCGTGCTGAATAGCTACAGCGCGACGCCGACGACGCACGGCGCCCTCTGGCTCGGCGCGATTGTCGCGAGCTCGACGAACCAGGCGCTCGCCGGCGACGGCACGAGCACGTCGATCAACGGCATCACGCGCGTGCAGGTCGCCGCCTCGAGCGTGGTCAAGGCGGTCTTCACCGCGTCGGGGCTGCGCATCGGCGACGCGACGGACCCCACGACGACGCTCGACGTCCTCGGTCGCGCGACGATTGGCGTCAGCACCGCCAAGGTCATTCTCGACAGCCACCCAGACGCCCCCACGAGCAACGCGTCGGTCTGGCTGGCGCAGGCTTCCCCGAGCGGCACCAATTACGTGCTCAACGGGAATGCGTCGACGACGATCCTGAACGCCCCGACGCAGGTGAGGTTCGCCGTCGCAGCCGCGGCGGTCGGGAACTTCACCGCGACCGGGCTCCGCGTAGGCGATGCGACGACGGCGACCGCGACCCTCGACGTCGTCGGCAGCGCGAAGGTAGGGGCCAGCTACCAAGCCACCATCGCCAGTTTGCCGGGGGCAACGACGACGCACGCGGGGATGTTCTTTGCCACGCCTTCGGCGACGAACTACGCCTTTTTAGGCAACGCCGCCGACTCCTGGGTCAACGCTCCGACCGGCAAGCTCTACCTTCAAATCGGGGCGGCCGCCACGGCGAATTTGACTTCGACGGGCCTGCGGATAGGCGACAACACAACCGCGACCGAGAAGCTCGACGTCGTCGGGCGAGCGGTCATCGGCGTCGGCGCGGGCAAGGCGACGCTCGATAGCTTGGCGGGGTCCACCGCCACGCACGGCGCATTGTGGCTGGGTGTCGCCGCGGCAAGCGGAACCAATTACACCATCTTTGGAAACGGGAGCACCGACCTTCGCTTGAACGCCCCCGCCTCGGGGATGGGTTTCGATTTCACGGCGGGCAATAGCCAGCTGCTCGCGCGCCTCACGGCGACGGGCTTGCGGGTCGGCGACATCACGAGCGCGACGGAAAAGCTCGACGTGGTCGGCCGCGCGAAGATCGGCGTCGGTGCCGGCAAGTGCGTTATCGATAGCGACATTTCCTTTCCGGCGTCCGACGCCGTCATTTGGCTCGGCCCCATCACACCATCGGCGACCAACGGCGCGCTTCGCGGCGACGGCACGACCTATACGATGCTCAACGGGGCATCGAACCTCCGCTTTCGCACGGCGAACACCGGCCGCGGGTACTGGGACGCAACCGGCCTCAAGATTGGCGCGGAGTCGGCAGCGACCGAGTGCCTCGAGGTCGTCGGTCGCGCGAAGATCGGCGTCGATACGGCCAAGGTCTTCATCGATTCGCTTATCGGCGCGCCCGCAAGTTGGGGCGGAATCTGGATGGGGCTCACCCCCTCAGGTTCTAACTACATGCTTGCTTCGAACGGATCGGAGACGCGATTAAACGCGCCTTCGACGCTGGTGCGCATAGGGGTAGGGCTCAACTTCAAGGTCATCTGTAATTCTGTCGGCACACAGGTTGCGCTTAACGGATCCGGTGCGGTAACCGATCAGCTCGAAGTGGTCGGCACGGCGTCCGCGTCGGTGGACGTCATCGCCAACAGCTTGGCTAACGGTAAGGCGCGCTTGGCGGGGCTCGTCGGCAGCACCACGACGCACGGCGCGCTGTACCTCGGCAACATCACGCCATCGGCGACGAACGCGACGCTCTTCGGCAACGGCACGACCGACACGCGCCTGTCGGTGCCGGGCGCCGGGGCGATCGACATCTACCGCAACAACGCCGGCATCGCTCGCTTCACGGATACGGGCCTCAAGATCGGCGCGGCGAGCAACGCGGCGGCCGCGCTCGACGTCGGCACGAGCGGGCAGGTGCTCGCCGGGTTCGTCACGTGCGGGGCCACGCCCGCCGCGAGCGGCGCGCTGCGCCTCACCAACAACACCGGGCTTTACGCCCGCAACCAGGCGAACAGCGCCGACGTACGCATCGTCGATCTCGACACGAACAACAAGACCAACGTCGGCTCCGCGACGACCAAGCAGAGTTTCAGCGGCGCCCACGAGGTCGTTGTCCGCAACGTCACCGCCAGCTTCACGGTCGACACGACGACGATGGATCAAACCATCTGCGTCGGGACGGGGCTCGGCAACGTCACCGTCACACTGCCCACGCCGACGGTGGGCCGGCGCATCACGATCAAGCGTACGTCCGGCACCAATGATGTGATCGTCGATCCCGGCGCGAACCTGATCGACGGCTCGGCCTTCAACAGAAACCTCGTGACGGACCCGATCGATGGGGAAATCGAGCCCTACCTCGCGCTCGAGGCGGCGACGGTATCGTACTGGGCGATCGTCGCGCACTGGTCGGTGCTGATGGGCGAATAGGAAGGAATCCAAATGGCGAACCTGCGTTACATTCTCATTCCCGCGAGCGTCTCGGTCAGCGTCAACCAGGCGCGGTGGAGTTTTCTCCACTGCTTCGTGCACGTGATCGATCGGCACCCGTCGTTCAACCAGACCGGCACCGGGGTGCGCGCAGCGGCGCGCGTCATGGCGCTCGTCACCGACAACCAGGGGAGGTTCCTGAAGAAGGAAGGCGACGTCATCACGCTCGACCAAGCCGACTGGCAAATGGTGCAGGCGGCGTTCGAGGAGCCCGCGGCCGGTTACATCCCGGGCCCCTTGACCGACGACGCCGGCGTCCCTATCAACGTTCCGGCGCGCTCGTTCGTTACGTACATCGAGGCGGTGAGCGACGAGGCGACGAAGAACCACCCCGCGCCGACCGCGGTGCCGCTCGGCGGCATTGCCGAGAACGGCGTCGCCGTCCCGGTGCCCGCGCCCGCGCCGGCGCTGCCGGCGGCCGAGCCGCCGTCGTAGCGCGTGCCGAAGTACGACGACCGGATCGAGCGCGCGAGGCGCGCGCGCGAGGCCGACGAGCGGGCGCGCGAGAAAGACCCGCGACGAGCGCACAAGGCGTTCCAGTCGACCGATCCGCCTCCGCCCGACTCGTCGTGGCCGCCGAAGCCCGTGCCCGGCGTCGGCTCGCCGAGCGTCCCGTACCGGCCGCGGCAGCCGACCTTCGGGCGCGGCATCGCGCACATCGCGCACGCCTCGGGGCAGCTGCCGAAACGCGTCGCCGTGCTGGTCGCTATCTGGGGCGTCGTCTCGACGACCGCCAGCGCCGGGGCCGTGTACCTGATGAGCCAATACATGGTCGGCCTCGATCGCTACGCGAAGGACGAGGCGGCGCGCAAGGAAGCCGACAGCACGCTCCGCCGCGAGATCGAGGGGCTGCGCGCGACCGTGAATGATCTGCGCGTGAAGATCGCAGGGGCGGAGACCGCCCTCAAGATGATGCAGCAGGAACCCATTTTGCCGGAGAAAAAACGCCGATGATCACCATGAAACGATTCGGATGGGCGCTCGCCTTGGCGGCGGCATGGCTGCTCGTGTGCACGACGGTGTGGGCGGCGGACGCGCCGGCTTTGTCGACGGCGGTGGGCCACCACATCTGGCTCACCCTCATCGGCGGACTCTTGCCGCCGCTCATCAAGGCGTTCAACGAGGGGACGCTGAACCTGCCGACGGTGCCGGCGCGCTACCGGCTGCTGCTCATCGCGGTGCTCTCGGGCATCGCGACGGCGGCCGAGATGGTCGGCAACGGCGGCGCTTGGCCGGAGGCGCTCATGGCGCTCGCGATCGCCGCGGGCCCGTCGCTCCTCATCGAGGCCGTGCACGCGCGGTGGGGCGGCTGGAAGGGCGCCACGGTCACCGAGGGGCCCAAATCGAGCGACGGCGGACCGGGCCCCAAGCTCATCTCGGTGCCGCCCCCGCGGCAGACGGTCACCCCACCGCCGCTCCCCACCACCTTGAAGATGGCGACGCTCGTGATTGCGATGGGGGCCCTGCCCCTCGCGTGCGCTGCGATCTGCCCCACCATCAAGCTCGCGAGCGACATTTGCCCGATCATCATGGTCGAGCTGCCCGACGGCTCCCTCGAGCCCGTGCCGAAGGCGCAGATCACCGGGCTCGCGGTGCAATCGCGCGCCATGCGCACCGCGCCGCCCCGGGACGCCGGCCCGGAATAACCAATGGAGATCGCGCCGCTGCCGATCGGGCAGCTTGTCAACGTCAGTGAATCGCTGCGCGCGCTTTCCGATCACGCCGTCGCGAAGGACGCGATCCAGTGCGTCGTCGTGCTCATGGTGCCCGGCTCGAAATGCATCGAGCTGCGCGCCTTCGGGGCGGGGGCGGACTCCGATCGGGCGCATGTGCTGCTCGGGCTCGCCGCCCGGCAGATAGAGGAGTGGTTCGTCGATGCGATATAGCGCGATCGTCCTGGTCATTGCCTTCGGCTGCGCCGGTCCCGTCAAGCCGGGGCCGCGCCCGATCACGCCCGCGCCCGAGGCGTGCGAAGCGGCGGAGGCGAAGCTGCGCCAGCTCGACTGCCGGCGCGACGACGGCTCGCCGTGGGCGCTGACGCCGGGGGGGACGCCCTTCGCGCCAGCGTGCCGGCGCGCGCTCGCCGACGGGCGTAACTGGAACCCGCACTGCATCGCGAAGATCGAGGTCTGCTCGGTGCTCATGTGCGCCTACCGGGGGGAGTGCTGCGGATCATGATACGGCTTACGGGGGCGCTCCCCGACCGCGCGCAGTCACGCGAGCGCGATCGCGCCGAGTTCAATTTCGAGGGCACGGCCTCGGCGCTGCTCTACACGAGCGACGCGGATTTCGTGCAGCCGATCCGAGGGATCCGGACGCAGCCGAAGTTCCCCGATTGCGTGGGCGAGTCGTGCGCCGCCTTCATCGACGCCAAGCTCCCGGACGCGCTTTGGAGCTCGGGCGTCTCCATCTGGCGCGAAGCGCGGCGCCGGCAGGGCCTCATCGAGGTGATCGAGATCGGCACGCGCTACGAGTACGCGGTGGAGGGGCTCGTCCGGCGCGGCTGGGATCTGTACCGCGAGGGCGAGGAGACCGACGACGAGGAAGCCGGCAAGGGCGCGGCGCCGGCGGGCGATGATCTCGCCGACGAGATGTTCGCCGACGACAAGCGCCTCGGCAAAGATCTCAAGCGCTACCGGATCCTCGGGCTTGGCTCGGGCGTGCTCGACGCGGTCGACGAGGCCCTGCGCCGGGGGTGGGGCGTCGGCATCGGCACCGGCCTCTTGCCGCCGTTCTTCCAGTACGCGAGCGCGCCCGTGAAAGTCGATCGGGTGCTCGGCACCGACTACATGGGCGGCCACCAGGACAGCCACGCGCTGCGCGTCGCGGGCCGCGCCATCACCAAGGACGGCCGCCGCGAGTACCTCGTCCAGAACAGCTGGGGCACCGACTGGGGCGGGTGCCACGCGCCTGACGGCTCTTGGCTGGCGGGCTGCGTCTGGGTGGACGAAGCGGTCATCCGCGGCGCGCACGACATCCACGTGGTCCAGGTGACCGCCTGAGCGAGCGCCGCAAACGGGGGACGGGCACGATCTTTTTCCGCAATGGCAAGTGGGTCGCGCTCGCGCCGCAGATCGGCGGGCGCGGCAAGGCGAAGCAAGAGCGCGTCGCGCGCGAGGAAATGCGGGACAAGGCCGAGGCGCGCCTCCATGCGTGGCTCAACCGGAGCGGGCGGATCGTCCACCGCGACCCCAAGCCCGAGAAACGATCACGGAGAACAGCATGACAACGCCGAGGGACTTGAAGCGGGGGATGGTCGGCGCGGACGTCGAGCTCTGGCAGCGCACCGTCAGCTGCCCCGTCATCGACGGCGTCTTCGGCGAGAAGACCGAGCAGCTCACCAGGATGTGGCAGCAAATGAAGCGGCTGACGCCCGACGGCATCGTCGGCCCGAAGACGAGGGAAGCGGCCGCGCTCGCTTCGACGCTGCCCCCGCCGCCGCCGATCGACGAGGTGCTGCCGACGCCGGTGACCTACATCGAAGCGCGCTACTTCACCCGCGGGCGCCGCGGCGCGACCGTTTCCTGCATCGTCATCCACACCGCCGAGACGCCCGAGGGGGAGAAGACGGCGCGCGGCGTCGGCAGGTGGTTCGCGAGCGAGATGCGGGGGGCCGACGGGGAGATCCACGAGGGCTCGACCCACTACGGCGTCGACGCGAAGGAGATTGTGCAGTACGTCCGCGAGAGCGACATGGCCTACGGGGCGGGGGGCGCGAACGGCAGGGGCATCCACATCGAGCACGCGGGGCGCGCGAGCCAGACCGCCGCCGCGTGGGCGGACCGCTACTCCGAGGAGATGCTGCGGCGGTCGGCCGCGCTCGTCGCCGACATCTGCCGCCGGCACGGCATCCCCATCAAGCGCATCGCCGCCGACGAGCTCAAGGCGGGGGCGCGCGGGATCTGCGGCCACGACACCGTCACCGCGGCCTACCCCGTCAAGGGGGGGCACACCGATCCGGGGCCGCATTTCCCGTGGGCGCACTACCTCGAACTCGTGATGGCGGCCGACGGGCTCGATCATCTCAAGCCGGGCGCTTGACCCGGCAGATCGCCTGCCCTCGCTGCCAAGGCGACGGCATGATCCTCGAAGCGCCCCATGTGCTGGTCACGTGCACGCGCTGCCAGGGCAGAGGGACGATCGCCGCCGCGGCCGAGGCGAAGATGCGCGAGGCCGTCACGACGGTGCCGTGCCCGGTCTGCGAGCACTGCGCCGCGTGTGACGGTGCACATATGGTCACCCCCGCGCGCGCCGTCGAGCTCCGCAAGCGGCAGCCGCCGCGCCCGTGAAACCCTTGTGGGGCGGTAGCTCAGAAGAAAGAGCGCCGCGGTTAACCGCCGCGGAGGTCGGAAGTTGAAGTCTTCCTCGCCCCACCTTTTTTTCTAACGCCCCTTCGCCAGAGTTTTTTCGCGAGCGCCTTCCAACGGCGCGCCCCCCGCTCCTGGCCGTCCAGCGCCCGCACGAGCGTGCGGATAACCTCGTGCGGATCCAGCGTGCGAATGGACGGCGCGACGTACAGCTTGCCCCGATCGCTCATGCTCGTTCCCCTCCTCCGATAGCGCTACCAAACCAGCTTCACCGGCCCCCGCCCTCCCTCACCGGAGCGCGGGGGCTTCGTCATTTTGTACCCGGAGCGACAGGTACCGAATCTTGCCGTTCGCGCCGACGTGCGGATCGACGATGATCGCGACGCGCTGCGCGCCCATGTCCGCTGCAAACTGCCGGGCGTCGGAGACTTGCCTGATGCGCTCGTAGCGGAGGGAAAACTCGGCCGCCGCAGTGGCGATCGCCTCGAGCGAGGAAAAGACCGGGATGCAATGCCCGACGCCGCCGGCGACGCGCAAGAGGACCGGTTGCTCGCCGCGCCACAGGAGCAGCATGCCCTCCAAAAAAACCTCGCCGACGCGCCCCGTCGGCCTCGGCGGCGAACCGTCGTCGCCCATCACCATAGGTCGCCCTCGGCCCATTGAGAAATGCGATCGCGGTCGAGATCGACGCCCGTCCATCGCAGGATCTGCTCGCGCGTCCACACGATGCGGTCGAAGACGACGCCGGCGGTGAGTTTCGAGTCGGCCTCCGACGTGTCGAAGTGGCCGATGTAGCCATTGCCGACACGCGCCTCGACGTGCAGGTTGCCCTTCAACGCAAGGCCGCCCTTCAACTGCAGAACGATCGGCAGGCGCCGACCTTGACTCGTGCTCATTTTTTGGTTTCCCCCCTTCATGCGTCTTCGTCGGTTAGATCTTCGTCGCTCGTCCGTTTTGCCATGAACGTGTCGTAGTTGTTCCGAATGAACATGACCGCGCGCTCGTGCCCCGCCTCGGCCTGCTCCCAGGTCGAATAGCGTTTCTGCAGATCCAGCCAGCCGTGATCGCGCGGTCCTCGGATCGGCGTGGTGATCGGGTAATCGACCATCGTCTCGAACAGGAGCGGCGGGCCCAGGCGCTCGCCGTCATTGCCGATGTGGAAGTTGTGATCGATGCCGAGGAACGTCGTGTAGACGGTGAAGACGCCGACTTCGGTCTTGCCGACGCGCCGCGCCTCGGCATCATTGAACCACGCCCCCCACGCGCGGGAGTCCGCGCACGGGACCGGCGTGTGCCCGTCGAGCACGTAGATCCCGAGGAACCGCCCGTCGTACCGCGGATCGGGCGCTTCGCGCGAGCGAACGAGCTCCAAGACCGCGCGCTTTTTCCGACCGGTCATGGGCGAACCTTGATCGGCACCACGAACGCGGGGACGTTCCTCGGTAGGATGCCGGCGTCTTTGATGTCGCAGACGAAGCACCGAAAGACCGTCTCCTCCGGCCGCTCGTACGGCGCGTCGAGCGTTGCGATCGTCGCCGCCTCGGCGTGCGAAGCGTAGAGCCTGCGGCACGCGGGGCACGCCCACGGCTCGGCCGGCCATTGGATTCGCACGAGCTCGGCGGCGATGCGCATGGCCTCGCGCCCTTCGGCGTCGTTGCCTGCGGTGCTCGGGTGAAGGAACTTGCTCATGAGCTCGGCACCTTCCTCGTCGGGTTGAAGATTCGCGCCGCCGTGTCGACGCCGAGCTCGCCAGGCGCGACCTGTTCGTATTCGACGCCCTCTTCATCGAGAAGCGCCTGCAGCATCATCACGGTCGGCGCATTGCCACGCTCGATCAAGTCGGCGCCGGCGCAGAAGAGGGCCCGAAGCTCGCGCGCCGCGTCGTTCCTGAAGATGAGGGGGACGTCGTCGATCGATGCGCAGAGAGGCGTCTCGCGGTGCAGCAGCGCGAAGTGCGGATGCACCGTCGGGTTTTGCCGGCGCCACTCCCGAAGCACGCTCACCATCATGGCGCAGCAGCGGACGTAGCTATCGGTGGGGTCCGCTTCGCCCCGCGCGACCGACGCCGCTTTGCGCCGCTCGTGCCGGTTCATGCCGATGCCGCCTTCCCGACAGCGCTTTCGAAGCGTTGCCCGCAAACGGGACAGATCACGACGATGAGGATACGGGCCGGCGGCGGACCGACGTGGGCTAGCTCCGCGTACGCTTCGCGCGGGGCAAGCCAACCGCATGGGCACTCTTGCTGAATGCTGCCCGCTTCGTTGGCGGCCCTCGCGGCGACGGCGCGACGTTCGTGCCGGTTCACGGCCAAACCTCCCGGCGGTATTCGAGCAGCACGCCCACGAGCTCGTCGAGCGCGCGCGCCGACTTCAATCGGAGCACGACCTGGACGTCGCTGGCGATCGGGATGAGCAGGTGCACTTGCGTCGTCGGGCCCGAGCCCGGCGGCCCCGGGCGCCAGTCGCGGACAGCGTACTCGTCGCCGACGAAGTAACCGGTCTTGCCGTCGTCGACCGGCTGCTCGAGGGATTCGGATGCCGGTATCGGTTGGATCGTTTTCATGTGCGCCTTCGCCTTCCCAAAATCCTAAAGCGCCTGGCCCCGCTTGACGAGCCACGCCTCGATCTCCGCCTTCGCACGGTCGAGATCGAAGTAGTAGCGCGGCCAGCCGTCCGCTTCGTCGAAGCCGAGGAAGAGCTTGCCCCAAGCGTCAATGGTCGCAATGAAGTTGCCGCGGTCGCACCAGCCCGCGCGCGGCGCGAGCCAGATGCTGCACTCGCGCCCGCGAATCATGAGGTGCCCGGGGTAGTCTTCCGGGGTCTCCCACGTCATCGCCATCGGTTTTACCGCGCCAGCTCGAAGCGATACTTTCCGTTCGTGCCGGTGCGCGTGACGATGCCGCGCTCGACCGCCCTTTTCAGGACGCCGTACGTCAACGCCTCGTGCGACCCCTTCGGCGCAACCCGCTTGTGAATGGACTTCGCCGCGACCGGCGTCTTCTTGCCGCGCAGGAACTTCACGACGCGACCGAGGGACCCATCGGGGTCGATGCTCGTCGCCGCGTCGCCACCGTTGCCGTTGCCGTTCCTGTGCTCGTCGAGCTTCAGTAGCTTGCCGATCCGCTCGACGCCGCTCCCCGACAGCGCGGCAATGGCGGCTTCGATGCGGGCAAGCTCCGCCACAGCCGTTTCGCGTTCTTTGATCCGCTCGTCGATCTCGGCAATCTCTTTTCCGACGCGGTCTCGCTCTTGGTTCAATTGCGCGATGATGCTCGGCACCTTCGGTTCCATTTTGGTCGTCCCCTTTCCCGACGTCGGATCTTCTTTACGCCCGCTCGGGCAGAGGGATCAACGACAAAGTATCACGCGTGTAGTAACGCTCGGCCAGGGTTTGCCCGTAGCGACGGCTTTCGTTTTCCGCTTTTCCCCGAGGATTTCGCCTTGAGAACAACCGCCAGCGAACACTTATTACACGCCACGGTTGTTCTCACCACGAAATCACCGGGTGAAATGGCCTTTTCGTAGGTCCCCCCCCCTCAAATCAGGCCGGTTTCTGGGGAGATCTCCTCGGCCAGTTCATCGAGCGTTCGCCACTCGATCTCGGGCCGCTTGTCGCGCTCGATCTTGACCACGCGGGCGAGCAGCACGACGAGGCGCCGCCGTTGCTCCATCGGCAGGTTCTGCCACGCCCCTTGGAGCTGGACGACATTCGCGAGCAGCGCCCGCCGGACGCTAACGTCCTCGAGCGGGGAGCGCTTCAACGCCTGCGCCTCGGCGGCATCGATCTTGGTGCGCGCGGCGTCGAACTTCGCCATCCTCGCGCTGAACTCCTCGCGGGAGAGGTGCCCATCGACGCGCACCTCGAGCAGCCTATCGCGTTTTTTCTCGAGCGCCGCACGCTCGCGAGCGAAGTCGATCGTCGGCCGCACAATCCCGCCAGCTTTCGGCGCCAGCGCGATCTCCTTGCGCAGGTGCACGAGGCGCTCGAACATCGTCTCGCCGACGGCGCCGTCCGCCTCATGCACGGGCACATACCTCGCGCCGCAATTACGAAAGCACCGGTAGTAGTCCACGTAATTCTTGTCGGCGCCGAAGCCGCCGCCGTACGCGGGACTCATGCGAGACCCGCACCGTCCGCACGAGGCGAGCCCGCGCAGGAGCCAGTGCTGGGTGCGCGAGTCGGTGCCCGCCTTCGCGCCGCCGAGCTTGCGACGGTCGAGCGCTGCCTGCGTTCGCGCGAAAAGTTCCGGCCGGATGATCGCGGGGTGCCGCCCTTTGATCCACACGCCAGTCGAGTTTTTGATCTCGCCGAGGTAGATCCGATTGCGCAGGATCCGGTTGACGGTCGTTTTATCCCACTTGCGCGACGCGTCCTTGCGCGCCTCGACGAGAATGTCGCCGCACGACCACCCGCGGGCCGACAGCTGGAAGAATTCCAAGACGAGCTTGGCGCGCGGCTCGTCGAGCTCGAGCACGTTGCGCTCGACGCTGCGCGTGCGCGTGCCCGCTGCGATGGGCCGCCGGTAGCCGATCGGCGCCAGCCCCTCGACGTAGTAGCCCTGATTGCGCAGGAGCAGGCGCGTGCCGACCATGCGGAGCCTGATCCGCTTGTGCTCCTCGCGCGCCATCATCACGCGCATGTTGAGCATCGAATCGCCCTCGGGCGTCGTTGGGTCGAACATGTCGCCGACGAAGTAGACGGTCGCGCCGGCCTCGCGGATCTGGCGCATCGATCGGTAGGTGAACTCCGGATCGCGCGACCACCGATCGAGCTTGTCGCAGAGCACGAGATCGCCAGCGCGCAGCGATGCCATGAGCTGCTGCATTTTCTCGCGCCGTTCGAACTTCTCGTGAACGGCGCTCTCCGCCTCCACGTACCAGACGGCGACGCCCTTTAGGCCGCGTGACCGCGCGTACGCTTGGAGGACGTTCTGCTGATCTTGGAGCGACGTACCGAGGGCCTGTTCGGGGGAACTGACCCTGGCGTAGCCGCGGACGCACCCGTACTTCGGCGCCGGCGATTTGGGCATGGCACTAGCGCCTGTACCAGGATCTCGGCAATCAAGTCAAAACGGTTCACGATACGTGCTCCCCTCCGGCTATTTGCATCTGCGCGGATGTTCGGCGTTTGCAGAGATCGCGTGTTTTCAGCCTCGCGGTTTTTCGGTGTCGGCAATCACGGCTGCAGCTTGCCGGCGATGAGGCGCCGGCAGGAGGGGCAGAGCATGAACAGATCGTCCGACGCCGCGTGGCGTGCCCACCAGCCGGCGCGCTCCGCCGCGTTGCGCAGGTACACCGGGCTGCCGTCTTCGCACGGCGCCTCCTCCCCGCCGCAGCCGTCGCACTTCGGCGCGTGGAACGTGACGGTCCATTTCCGAGATGCCATTCAACGCTACCCCTCTTCAGTGGTTCAGTTCATTCCGAATTGCCCATGCCCAAGAGCGGCGGCATGTGCCCGCCCACGTAGGCGGCTTCGATTCCGGGCTTCAGCCACTCGCCAACGGTCTGCCCATCGGGCAGCGAGATGTCGGCGAGGAACTCGCGGTCAACGGTCGACATCTTCAGCTCTATCAATTCAAGCTTCGCCTTCACAATGAGCAGCATGCACCGCCAGCGCGTGCGCGCCTTCTGGTCAAACTGGGCGGCGACCCACTCCGTGCGCTTGGCGGTGCTCAGGTAATTCCAGCCGCGCGGCGTCTTCAGCTTGGTATCCCAGTCGCGCTTGTCGACCGGCGGAAACTCCTCGCGGCGCGGCAGAGGGATTTGCATCCGAATCTGCCGGCCACCCAGCGAGAACACGACGACGGCGCGCCCCTTCTCGTCGTCGTGTCCCATCGCGCGCTGGGTCGCGCCATGCTTCTGGAGCAACAGGTCGAGCTCGACCTTTGTCCGCTCGACCGATACCGATGTGTTTTCGGCGAAGGTCGTCACTCGCGACTCCAGGCGACGACGTCGAACGCGTCGCCGGCGCGCACGACCATGTGGTTGCCCGGCTTCAAGCTGCCGGCGAAATCGGGCTCGCGGTGCACCGTCACGGTGAAGAGCTCCTGGATCGCGACGTCGCCGCGGGCGAGCCGCACGACGTCGTTGTAGGTGAGGACCGCCTGGTTCGCGTTCCAGCACGCGACTTGTCGCGGGCGTCCGTTGACGAGGACGGTGATCTGCTTGGTGACGCCGGTGCTGGTATTTTCGCGCGCGCTCATGGTGCATGGCCTCCTTCGGTGAGACGGTGGTGGGGTGGGCAGTAATCGCGATCGGGCCCGACGCGTACGGCGCACTTGCCGCAGAGCCAGCGATCGCAGGTACCGCTCTTGGTTTGGACAGGGTAGTCGCATTGCTTGTTGGCGCCGCCCCAGCCGCACGACGAGCACTTGTGGCTCTCGCGCCGGCTGCGATCGCACGCGATGCCGACGGCGTGCCCGTTGATGAAAAGGGTCCGGCAGCCCATCAGCGCGCCCGCACCTGCTCGGGGGTAAGCTGGCGGTAGTACGTAGAGGGCCCGCCGTCGCGCTGAGCGCCCCACGTGGGCCCTTCGCCGCCTCCCCAGGCGCAGTACCCGCCAGGGCGGCAATCCCAGCCGTCCTGGCAGCACGTGCCGCCACCGCAGCTATGCCAGTCGCGGCCGCAGGGGTTACCCGGCTCGGGCACGATGGGCCCGGGTTCGTTCCAGCGGCAGCTTTCCATCGAGGCGACGCAGGTCACCACGCTGACCGCCGAGAGGGCGGCGATGGCGATGGCGCAGAGCAAGGCAACCGGATCCTTCATGGGCGACTCCTTTTTTTCGGCGCGAGCACGTACGGGCCCGTGATGACGGTGCAGCGTTTGCTATGGGACGCGGGGCACGCGAGCGGCCGCCAGAGCTTGGCGGTCTGCCGGGAGTCCTCGGCGGCGATGAATCGGCGGCACTCGCCGCACGTGATCGCGTAGAGCTCGGGCGGCGCCGTCGGTTTCATGCACGCGCCCCCTTGCCGCCCCGCACCTTCGGCCAGTTCATGCCGTACGTCCACGAGAGCTTACCGTCGTCGTGCGATCCGTACGCGTGCGGCGGCAACGTGCAGACGTGGGTGTGCCATACCGCGCCGCAGCGCAGCGCTTTCGCCTTGCCGGCGGTGTCGGTTTCGGTCGATATTGCTTTGGTCGCGATGCTGAACACGATCGCCGTGCTGCTCATCGGCATCCTCTGGCTTGCGCTTGCCGTGCCGCTCATCGGTGAGATCGTGCGCGAGCGCCGGCGCCGAGACTGACGGCCCCCCCCGAGGCTCACGCAGCGCCCGCGGTACGCTCGGGAACGGCCTCGGCGACGAGCACCGATCCGTCCTCGATGATGATGGCGCCCTCGTCGCCGTTGCCGACGCGCTCGATCCAGCACTGCGCCCCGGTCTCCTTGGCGAGCTCGGCGAGGAGAGCGAGGCTCGCGGCGTCGAGCAGCGAGCCCTCGCGGATGAGCATGACCTTGACGCGCGGGTTCAGGGCGGCGCCGATGGCGACCGACAGGCGCAGGCGCTCGGCCTGGCTCGCCTGCGCGAGCGGCACGCCGCCGAACGTCGGGCCGGCGTCGTCGAAGCCGAGCCCTTCGATGGGAAACTTCACCGCCGCGAGGCGCTCGGCTTTTTCTGCGTCGAGATCGGCGATGACCTCGGAGAGCTCGTCGCCCTCTTTCGCCTTCGCGGTCGCCTCCTGCTCGAGCCGATCGTAGTAGAGGTTGGCGCGCACCTTGTGGTTGGTCGCCTCGGCGCTGCTCAAGGCACTTTGCAAGTCGTCGACGGGCGCGGGCTCGGGGGGCAGCGCTTCCTCGGCGGCGAGGATGGCTTTCACCTGCTGCTCGCGGCGCACCTTGGCCTCGGCGAGATCGCGTTCGAGCTTGGCGATCTGCTCGTCGATAAAACCGAGCTTGGCGCGGTCCTTGTCGACGAGGGCGAGCAACGTGGTGCGCGAGCCGACGGCGTTGCGGTGGATCTGCAGCTTCTCATTGAGCGCGGCGATGTCGACGAGCTGCTTCGGGGCGCCGGGGTGGCGCTCGGTGGATTTGAGGACCGCCTCGAGCCGCTTGACCTCTTTGTTCACTTCGGCGCGTTTCTGGTAGGCGACGTCGCGCGCGCTCGCGAGATCGGACAGATCGAGCCCGACCATCTTTTTCAGGAGCTCGTCCTGTTTCGGCGCCTCCATGCGGGAGAACGCGAGCGGATCGAACGTCACCTTGGCGCAGAGACTGTCGAGCAGCTTTTGTGGGCTCGCCTTGGGCACGCCGTCCGCGCCGCGCACGACGAGCTCGGTGCCCTTGGCCGTGAAGGTGCGTTCGATCTTGAACTCGACTTCGCCCGTCTGGGAATTGCCGAGACCGACATCGACGTCGGCCTTGCGCGTGCCGTGGCGGACGGGTTCGAGCGGGATCGCCCGAGCGCCCGAGAGCGCCATCTCGATCGAATCGAGGATCGAGCTCTTGCCTTGGCCGTTGCGGCCGCCGATGAGGATGGTGTCGCCCTCCGGCGTGATCGTGACGGCGCGCAGGCGCTTCACATTGGAGACTTCCAGAGAAAGGATGTGGAGGGGAGTCTTCTCGTTGCTCATGTCGGGCCTTCCTTTCAACCGTCGGCGCCTGGTTCGGGGGCGCCGTCTTTGCCCGCGGCGGGATCGCCCTGGGGCTGCGCGCTCGTGTCCGCGGGCTTTGCTTCGCCCGCCTTCGCGCTCTTCACCGCGGCCGCCGTTCTGGTTTTGTGCTTGTCGAGGACCTCTTGCACCTTTTTGGCGGCCGCGTTGTCCTTCTGCTCGCCCTCGGCCGCCGGCGCCTTCGCGTCGACGATCGCGGCCCAGGTCGTCTCGCCGTCGCGGATGGCCGAGTGGATGCCGCGAAGGTCCGCGAGCTGCGCCGGCTGCAGATCGCCCTCGGTGCCGAGGTATTCCTTGAGCTGGTCGGGCATCACGCCGAGGAGCGCGAAGGCGTCGAAAATGCGCTTCTTGGCCGCGGCCGGATCCGTGGCATCGGTCTTGCGCTGCGTCGCGCGGCACGCCGCTTCGCAATCGTCCTGGATGTCGCCGGGCAAGAGGCGCAGGACGCCGTTGCGCAGCGCCTTGGAGATGAAGGCGTTGGTTTTGTTGAGCACCTCGTCGTCGGTCGCGGGCACGATGAAGACCACGTCGCCGTAGGAGTTCATGCGCTCCGCGAGCGGGCGCTGCCCTTGCTTCAAGAATTTGCGCTCGACGGTTTTGGTGACGTGCACGTCCTGCTCGATCGTCGAGTTCGCCTCGAGATCCATCACCGTGATGCGCACGATCGCCTTCTCGTCGTCGTCGTAGATGCTCGTCGCCGACGAGTAGAAATTGGTGACGTTGCGGATGGCGGCTTCGGCGAACCGGACCGAGAGCCCCTCGACGAAATTCTTCTCATAGACGCCCGTCTCCGCGTTCTTCTTACTGCCGACGGGCTTTCGGTAGATGGCGGCTTCGGCAAAGCCGGGGCGCGCGCACTCCTTCATGAGTTTGCTCCGCACCACGTCCCAGTCGCGCGGCTGTTTCATCGCGAGGACGTAGCGGGCCTCGATCGAAGCCTTGGCCGCCGCGGCGATCGCGCTGGAGGCGGTCTCGTGCTGGGCCTGCATCTCGCTGCTCGAGAAGCCTTGCCGCACGATGGCGCCGCTATTGTTATTCGGATCTTGCTGGGTCATCGTTTTGATCTCCTTCGTCCTTGTCCGTAGCGAATCTTGGGAAGCGTCTCGCGCTCGACGCTCTCGGCGAGCAAATCGACCAGCGTGTTGGTATTGGCGGGCGGTAGCGCGGCCGCTTTCACGAGGCCGCCGGGGTGCCCCTTCAGCGGCATGAGCTTGCGCGCCTCGCGCGCCTCGACTTCGTAGGCTTCGCGGGCCTCGGTCGCCCAGCGCCAGATGCTTTTCCCGCCGACGGGCTCGGGCAGCACGCCGTAGCTGGCGGATCCCATGGCGTGCATGATGAGCTGTTTGAAATGCTGCTGGCGGCGCTTGAGCTCGGCGCGCTGCGTCGATGCGTCCTGGTACGCGCGCGTCCACTCGAGCGCCTCGGCCGGCAGCGCGACCGTTGTGCCGTTCTCGCGGGGGTAGAGGCGCTCGAGCGCTCTCGTGGCGCCGGGCTTGCCATCGAGCGGCGGCCGCGGCGGCGTGAGCGTGCGAACCATTTCCATGAACCGCTCCGACTCCTCGACGATGGCGGCGTGAAACTCGGCGTTCGCCTCGATGTTGATGCGCACGGGGCGCTGGCCGCCGATGAGGCAGAAAATGATGGCGCGCTCGGCGCCCGTCACCAGCATTTGGTGCTGGGCCTGCAGGATCACGTGCGTCGGGCAGAGGCTCGTGTCCTCGTTCCAGTCCTTGGCGCGCCACGCGCTCGTCGTCTTTCCCTCGTAGATATGCCAGCCGCCCCGGCCGCCGACGTCGACGGCGCCGTCGAGCGTCGCGCCGAGGTGCGGGTGCTTACGCGATCGGAGCAGCTCCCCGCCGGGCGCATGCTTCCACCCGTAGTAGCGGGCCGCCGATTCGAGGATCGCGCTCTCGAGCGCGCTGCCCCAGAACATCGGGCTATTGATGTTGACGATCTCCTCCGCGGGGCGTTCGGTCACCATCTCGACGTAGAGATCGAGGGCGGAGGCGAACGGGTGCTCGCCGAAAAGGGCGGCGGTCTTGCTCGCCGTCACCATGGTGCGGCGCATCGCGAGCCACTTCGCACGCTCGGCCACGGTGACGCCGGTGAACTCGGCGGCGGGGAAAAGATCGGCGGTGCTCATTTGTCGGGCAGCCCCTTTCCCATGCGGAGCCGCTCGGCAGCGCGGATATCCGAGACGATGGTGGTGACTTGTTCGAGGACGAGCTCGCGCGGGCCGCCGCGACCGAGCATCACTTCGATGGTGCCGAGGACGGCCCGCGCGAGCGCCTCGTCGGAGAGGGTGGCGATGATCTTCACCATGGGAAAGCGCGGATCGAGGTAGGTCCGCTCGGTCACGGCGCCACCTTGGCGGGGCAGACGTGCGCCCGGAAACGTGACCAGCCGGCGTGGAGCGCTTCGTCGTAGGGCGCGGCCATTTGCCCGCCGAATGCATTCTCGACGACGACATAGGCGCCGTCGTTGACGGGTTCCGCGTTCAGGATGAGCTCGTCGCCGAAGGCGTCGCTCGTGTAGACGGTCCGCTGGCGGCATGCGCAGGGGAGCAGGCGCGCGACGACGCGGCAGACGCGCTTGCCCGGGTGAGCTTGCGCGGGGGGGAAGTAGGGCGTGCCGCGCTCGGGCTTGCCGAAGGGGACGCGGCTCACGACGCTAACGCCTTTCGCGCGGCGGCCATGAGCCGCAGGAAGTTCTTCGGGCGCTCGATGACGCGCCGATCGTTCGGATCGACCAGGTGGCCGACGTGACGGCGCAGCGCCTTCAGGGTATCGCCGCCGACCATCGTGCGATGAATCCGAAACTCCCGCGCCGCCAGGGCGGTGGCGAGCGTGTTGGACGCGCAGATCTCCTCGGGCTCGTGCCCGTCCCACCAGTAGAAGTGCAGCTGGAAGAGGCTCAAGGCGAGGGGGTTGCCGTTCTTGTCGGCGTCGCATTCCCAGCGCTTGCAATTGCAGCGCTCGATGTCCTCGCGAAAGTCGGCTTCGGCTTTGGCGGTGACAACGAGCATGAGGCCGAGCTCGAGATCATCGCCGACCGCCAAGGCGATATCGCTCGCGTACCTAGTCGCCGTCTCGGGGGGCAAGGACGGCGCGAGCGACAGGATCGCGCTTGTGAAGAGGGCGGAGAGCGTCATAGGCCACCGCCCCAACGGCAAGCGTAGTTCGGGTCCATGGATCTACCACGACCGTAGTACGTACTACGAACGTGGTCAAGCGCCGGGCGCAAGTATTTTGCGCGAAGGAAACTAGTACGAACGTACGCCCGGCGACCGTTTAGGTCCGAATCGCGCGCAGCTGGGTTCCGGAGTGGCCGTGCATCATGAAGATCGACTGCACCATGGAAAGCGGCGCGTGCGGCTGCAGCTCGGCGAGCTCGCAAAATGTCGCGCTGCGTGCCGCCGTCTCCGGCAGGATCAGTTCACACATGAGCGGGTACGGCGGGAAATCCGGCCAGAGGTGCTTGACGATGAAGCGGTACATCGCGAGGCCGCGCTGCACGAGCGTCGCGTCCTGCGGATAGTAGAGAAAGCCATCTTGTACGAACGCGACCTCGGTTCGGTTCGGGCACGGCGAGAGGCCGAACGTGTCCGCCAGATCGCGCGGATCGCAGCAGTGCGGCTCGCCGGCGATGTTGTACGCGGTCTCGACGAGGAGCCGCACGTCCTTGCGCGCAAGTGCGCCGCGTAGCGCGTGATGCAACGTAAGCGGTCGTGTCATCCGACGAAGTGCCCCCTCGGCCGGATTAACATCGCGCTGATCAAGTATCCGTGTCTACGCCGAATCGACCGGACCAAAACTTTTTTTTCGGCACCGGGGCAAACGTGCCCTGTGGATAAATCGTGCTTACGGGAGCACTTATCCCTTGGGTGGCGAGGAGCGCCGCGGGGTCGGCTGCTCGGCGTGCCCGATCGGGGCGAAATACGTTTTGCGAAACCAGCGTGCTTTCTTGTCGAGGCGCTGCCGCTCGTTCAGATCGGCGCACGTCTTCTTGAAGCGCTCGGCTTGGTTGAGCAGCCAGTAGGCGGTGAGCTCGTCCGTGGCGGTTTTGCGCGGGAGCTCGCCAACGCCGACGATCGCCCAGTCGAGCGTCGGGTCGAGCTGCATCGCGTGCGTAGCGATCTCGACCCATGGGCTCGTGGTGTCGTTGGCGATCTCGAGTGAGAGGGAAGGCGGTGGTTGTCTTGGCACGTCGGGCTCCTCGGGGGCGCCGACGCCGCTGACGATCCAGCTGCGCGACACCTTGGTAATGAAGGAAAGTTTCTCGGCCGCCTCGGCGCCGATATTTTTGCGCGCGGGATCGGCAAGGATGCGGCGCAGGAACGAGCGGCTGAGGCCGGCGCGGACCGACAGTTTTTCCGGGGAAAGCTGGGTCAGGTCGCAGAGGTACTGCAACCGCTGTTGGATCGTCGTCGCCATGCACCTACATCATGCCCAAATACAACCACGCGCGTAATACAATTTTGCTTGACCACGTTTGTAGTAGTAATTATACGTTCGTACTACATGGGACGGGGCAAAATGGACGACATCGCGGCGCGACTGACGTGGGCTCGCACGGCTTCGGGAATGACGGCCTATGCGCTCAGCATCCGCGCGGGCCTCTCGAAAACCCATTGCTCGATGATCGAAAATCGCGAGCGCAGAAAGATCGAAGTGGAAACCGCTCAGAAAATCTCGGCGGTGCTTGGCATACCCTGGCCCTGGCTTTTGTCGGGCGAGGGCAACGCGCCGACGGAAGCGCAGATCAAAAAGGCAGTGGCGGGAGCAGCGTAGGCCATGGCCGCGCGCTCGGCGTTGCAAGTGGGTACGCGGCCGCTTGCGAGCTTTCCATTCGCGGCGCCCTATCACCACACCGTCCACCTTGGCGCCGCGCAAGGTGAAGGGCAAGGGCTGAAATGCACTGAACAGCACACGCAATTCGAAGAACGGGAGCGGGGGGCTCACTGATGGCGCGGCAGCTCAAGGTCTATACGACGCACAAGGACCTGCGCAACCGCCGCACGCGCGAGGTGCGCGCCAAGACCGAATCGATGCTGCGCCTCTCGCGCCGCGAGCTCGAGCGCGGGCGCCTTCTTTTCCCGAGGAGCGAAGACGGCCCTCGTCCGCGCGTGCGCGGCGATTGCATTGCGGGACCGCGCCCATGCCCCTACGTCGCGTGCCGGTACCACCTCTACCTCGACGTCAAAAAAAACGGCGCCGCCATCAAGTACAACTTCCCCGATCTCGAAGTGGGCGAGCTTTCGGATTCCTGCGCGCTCGACGTTGCCGATAACGGCGGCAACACGCTCGAGGTGGTCGCCAAGCTCATGAACCTCGTGCGCGAGGCCGAGAGCCGAGCCAAGCGCGTCGTCGCCGATCACCTCCTCGACAAGGTGCGAGCCCGCAAACGGGAAGCGGACTCACGCGTGTGCGCGCGCGCGCGAGGGGGGGAGGGGGGCCGCCCATGACCGAGGAGTGGGTGCCGTTCCAGAAACGCCTCGCGAAGGGGGCGAAGCGTTCGCTGCCGCGGGGGGTGCGCTTCGTGCTGCTCGAGCTCGCTCTTGAGGCGCGGCAGCGCGCCGGGACCATCGAGCTACCCCTCGGGTGGACGACCGAGAAGGCCGTCCACGATCTCCTCGGCGGCAACAAAAAAGAGATCAACCAGGCGCTCCGAGAGTTCACAAAACCGGACGCAAGTGGAGTCCAAGTCGTTCAAATTGAACGAGATGACACCAAGCACAGACTAACTTTTTGCAAGTGGTCGCAATTTTCCGGGCCCAAGTCGAGCACGTCTCGCGTGCAACTTTTCCGCGAGCGGAGGAAAAACGCCGACTTAGCTGGCGATGAAACGCAGGGCGACGTTTCCGAACGAAACGGCGAAACGCTCTACAGTACAGAACAGAATAGAACAGTAGAGAACAAACCCCCCCTACCCCCCGAGGGGGAAGAAGAGGGCGACCCTAGTTCACCGCCCGAGCCGGTCGTGCACGACGGCGGTCGCAAGACGACCTACGACCAAGCGTGGCGCCTCTGGCGGGAATTGTACGAGGCGAGCCGACGCCGGTACGGCAAGTACGTCGAGGTGTTCGTGCAGGACGACCGCGTCGTGCAGCGGCTCGCGCACCGCGCCGAGGAGCTCGCCGAGGGCAACGCGGCGCGCACGGCGGCGCTCCTGCGCCATTGGTTCGTGAGCTTCCTGCGCGACGACGGCGACATGAGCTGTCACGTCAACGCGCGGCACCCCCTTCGCCTGCTCGAGCGACGACTGCCGACGTACGGCGATCTGCCGAGGCCCGCATCGGTGACGCGCATCAAGGCGCCGCGCCCCGCCGAGCCGCCGCCGCTGTCGCAAGAAGAACATCTCGCCGCCGTCGAGCGCGCGCGCGCCATCGCACGGGGCATCGGCGATCCGAAGAAAGGATCGACCGCATGACGGCAGCGCGCGATCGCTACGCCGAGGACCGCCAGGCGCCCGTCGCTGGGCGTATTCCCCAGCACGATCTCGACGCCGAGGCGGCGGTGCTGTCGGCCATGCTGCTCGAGCAAGAGGCTGCCGATCTCGTCATTCCCATCTTGCGCGCCGAGCACTTTTACTCCGAAGCGAATCGCCGCATCTACGAAGCCGCGCTCGAGCTCGTGCACGAGGGCAAGCCCATCGACGTCGTGACCGTCGCGGGGCGCCTTCGCGACAAGGACAGGCTCGCGCAGGTCGGCGGCAGTGCGTACTTGGCAGGGCTCGTCGACGCCGTCCCGTCCGTCGCGCACATCGAAACGTACGCCGCGACGATTGTCGACAAGGCGCGCCTGCGCGCGCTCTGCACGCTTTGCCAGACCGTCGCCGCGGAAGCTTACGGGCACCGAGGACCTGCAGCGGAGCTCATTGAGACCGCCGAGCGCGGCATCTTCGATCTGTCGAGCCAAGACACGAGCCACGACTTCGTCGACATCGGCGAGCCGGTCGGCGCTGCGTTCGACCACCTGATGGATCTCGCCCGCCGAGGCGAGCGCATGGTCGGCCAGTCGACCGGGTTTTTCCGCCTCGATTCGAAGACGGCGGGCCTGCACGACGGCGATCTCACCATCGTCGCCGCGCGCCCTGGCATGGGCAAAACGTCGCTCGTGCTCGACATCGCGCAGCACGTCGCGGGGCTCGACGTCGACCCGCTGCGCGGCGTTGCCATCTTCTCGCTCGAGATGCCGAAGGAGCAGCTCGCCATGCGGATGATGTGCTCGCGCGCGAGCGTCTCGGTGAACCGTCTTCGCCACGGGCACATCTCGGGCGACGAGTGGGACCGCCTCGCGCTCGCAGCGAACGAGCTTCGCCAGATGCCGATCTTCATCCTCGACAAGCCGGGGCTCACGCTCATCCAATTGCGCAGCGGCCTACGGAAACTCATCCGAGAAAAGAAACGCGCGGGCACGCTGATCCGCGTCGTCGCCGTCGACTACCTGCAGCTCATGCACGGCGCCGGAAAATCGCGCGAAGAAGTCATCGCTGGGCTGTCGGCGGGGCTGAAAGAGATTGCCAAGGAATTCGAGCTGCCCGTCGTCGCGCTCGCGCAGCTCAACCGCGCCCCCGAAACGCGCGGCGGCAAGGACAAGCGCCCGCAGCTTTCGGATTTGCGCGAGTCGGGCGCCGTCGAGCAGGACGCGGACAACGTCATCTTCGTTTACCGCGAGGACTACTACGACAAGCGCACCGAGAAAAAAGATCTCGCCGAGCTCATCGTGGCCAAACAGCGCAATGGCCCGACGGGCAGAACGCTCTGCCGCTTTCGCGGCCCCTTCACGCGATTCGAAAACCTCGCGAGCGGCGAGGAGCCCGACGACTCCGACGAACCCGACGACGACAGCGCAGCATAACCCAAGGAGAGCCCCAAAATGAAACCGATCCTTCATCGTGTTGGCGAGAAACTCACCGCAGGCGAGCGCGACAAACTGCTTATCGAACTCGCCGAGGCGCGGCTCGAGTGGACGCGCATCAAGGACGAGAAACGCGAAGAAGACCGCACCTACAACGAGCAGATGAACCTGCTCGACGACAAGATCCAGCTGCTCGCCGAGTCCGCGCGCGACAATAAGAAATACGAGGACGTCGAGGTGCGGCTCGAGCCCGACGACGTGGCGGAAGAGATCACGATCTACCGCCTCGACAACGACGAGAAGATCCTGACGCGCCCGATGGACCCGGACGAGTGCGACGAGGCGGCGAAGCGGCGCAAGAACCCGACGCTGCCGTTCGTCGGCGCCGCCAAGCGAAAAACCATCTACGACGAGCCGCCCGATCGCCTGAAACACAACGGGCAGGAGCTGCAGAAGGTCAAGCGCGCGAAGGGGAGGGGCAAGGGCAAGGAGGTGCGGCCGTGAACTTCGCCGTCGTGATCTACCACGAGCACTGCGTCGACGGTTTCACCGCCGCGTGGGTCGCGTGGTCGCAGCTCGGCGACGGGGCAGCGTACGTGCCCGCAAAATACGGGAGCAAGCCGCCCGACGTCGCGGGCAAGGACGTACTCGTGCTCGACTTCAGCTACCCGCGCGAGGTGCTGCTCGACATGGCGGGCAAGGCGCGCACGCTGCGCGTCCTCGATCACCACGCGAGCGCGCAACGCAACCTCGCCGGGCTCACCTTCTGCAAATTCGACATGGAGCGCAGCGGCGCGGGGCTCGCTTGGGACGAGCTCTGTCCCGACGCGCCGCGCCCGCTGCTCGTCAACCTCGTCGAGGATCGCGATCTCTGGCGCTTCAAACTGATGGACTCGAAAGCGCTGAGCGCGTGGATCAGCGTGCAGCCGCGCGAGTTCGAACGCTGGGACGAGCTCGAGGTAGAGCTCCTTGGCGACTATGCCGGCTGCGTCGCCAAGGGCAACGCGATCCTCGATCACATCGCGGCGTACATCGACGCGACGGCGAAGAACGCGCGCATGATGGACGTGCTCGATCACTACGTGCCGGTCGTCAACGCGCCCGGCATGATGGCGTCTGAGCTCGTCGGGCACCTCGCCGAGAATGCGGATTTTGCGGTGGGGTGGTTTCAGCGCGTCGACGGCCGCTACCAATATTCGCTGCGCTCGCGAGGCGACGTCGACGTCGCCGAGATTGCCGAGACGTTCGGCGGCGCGGGGCACCGGGGCGCGGCGGGTTTCGATTCCATCATGCCGCCCTCGTGGCTGTTCGACGACAAGCCGCGCGAGCGCGACACCGACAGACCGCCGGCGCAAGGCGAGGAGCCGCTCTCGCCCGAGTACATCGGAAAACTCGTCGGCGTCGACCGCGGCAGGGAGGGTGCGCCGTGAGCCCGTGGGTCTGGAAGTGCTGGCGGCTTGCATGGACGGAGTTCGGCGACATGCGGCAGGGCGAGATGAGCAGCGGCGGCGGCAACGTCTGGCGGCGCGTCGTTTTCGGCCTCTGGTGGAGGACGTCATGAGGGTCATCTACATCGCGGGACCGTTTCGCGGCGCAAGCACGTGGGACATCGAGTGCAACGTACGGCGCGCGGAAGCGGTCGCGCTCGAAGTCGCCAAGCTCGGCGCGATGCCGCTCTGTCCGCACACCAACACGCGCTTTTTCCACGGGCAGCTCGACGACGCGTTCTGGCTCGGCGGCACGCTCGAGCTCATGCGCCGGTGCGATGCGTTGCTCCTGCTCCCCGACTGGGAGCGCTCGTCGGGCACGCGCGGCGAGAAGACGGCGGCGGAGGGCACCAGCATGCCCATCTTCTCGAGCCTCGGCGATCTCGAATGGTGGCTGAAGAACGACGGGAGGGAAGTCGGATGAGCGCCAAATGCAATTCGTGCGATGCGCCCATCATCTGGGCGCTGACGGAGAACGGCAAGCGCATGCCCGTCGACGCCGAGCCCGTGCGCGATGGCAATATCGTGCTCGAGCACCATGGCCAACGCGTCACCGCCATCGTGCGCGACGCGATGCTGCCGGGCCTCGAGCCGCTCTACAAATCCCATTTCGCAACGTGCCCGAACGCGAGCACGCATCGAAGGACGACAGGAAAGTGATGACAAGCGCCGAAACCTGGTTCGAGCTCGCCGAGCGCGAGTTCGAAAGCATCGTCGACGCCGAGGACGACGCGGCGAGGGCGGCGGTCGGCCATGCTCGATCTGCACGACGGCAACGGCTTCGCGTCGAAGCTCTCGCAGGAAACCGCCGAGGAATACCGCAAGAGCATGCGCATCGTGAAGGAGCTGCAGTGCATCGACGCGGCCGCGCAAGAGGAGCCGACAGCGCCACCGACGGGGCTCGCATGAACCCCGGGCTCCTGCTCGTTTGCACGTTCTTTGTCGCCGGCCCCCTCGTCGGCATCCTGCTCGCGCTGCTCGAGATCGCTGCCGAGCTCCGAATCCACAACAACAACCGACGGGGCGAGCCATGAGCAAACGAAGCGAGGACACGGAGGTGCTCGAACAGATTCGCCGCAAGGGATGCCGCTGGCCACACTGCAGGCAAGAAGCGAAGGTCACCAGAGTTTCTGCGCTTGACGCCTCCGACGGATTCTCGGTGCCCCTCTGCGTCGAGCATGCCGCTGAGGGCGATCGCCTCGGATATTGGGAACCGTACGAAACGGAGCCGAGGGAACCATGAAAGACTGGACACGACCGCGGCAGACCAAGCTCGCGCTCATCCCGGGGCAGCGCGTCGACGACGACGACGCCACCATTCCGGCGCTCGGCGATTCGATGCCGATCGCGACGAGGGCGCCGCCGAACCCGCCGCAGGTCGTCTTCACCGTGCCGGGCGATCCCGTCCCGTGCTCGCGCCCGCGCGCGGTGCCGCTCATGCGCGACGGCAAGGCCGTCCTCGGGCCCGGCGGGCGGCCCATCATCACCGCCTTCACGCCGACGGAAACCCGTCACTACGAGCAGCACGTCCAGCGCCACGCGCGCGCGGCGTTCGAGCATTGCGACGACTGGCGGCGCGTCTACGCGAAGAAAGAGGCGGTGCGCATCCACATGCACATCGTCCGCCGGCACTGGCGCGGCGACTGGGACAACTTCGCGAAAGGCATCGCCGACGGCATTGCCAATAGCGGGCTCGTCTTCTTCAACGACAACCGGATCACCGAGGCGCTCATCTCGATGCGCACCGATCCGGACGACGAACCGCGCGTCGAGGTGAAGGTCGAGCGCGCGACCAAGGATCTGCGGATGCAATTGTGGATGCAAATCGCGCTCGAGAACGGCTGGACGCCGCCGGCGAGGCCCGCGTGATGGCGCTCTCCCCCTTTTCCATGCACAAGGCTCGCCAGCGCGCGCTCGACGCCGCGCTCGAAGCCAAGCGCGGGCTCGATGCGACCAGGTGGGTGGTCACCGTGGGCGTTTTCATCGGGCAGCTCGCGCGCGTCTGGAACGAGACGCTCACCGGCGCTCGCCTGGCGCTCTGCCTCGGCGTGCCCTTTTTTTCCTTGCTCGTGATGTCGAGCGCGCAAGCCATCTGGGCCCGGCGGGCGGCGCGGCGGATCGAAACGTACTGGCCGCTGCCGCCGCTGCCGAAGCTGCACCTCGGAGACGACGATGAGAACGACGAATGACATTTACGACAAGCTCGCCGCGCACATCAAGCACTGGCGCAAGATCAAGGGCAAGGGCTTTAACGCCAACCCGTTCGCCGAGCTGAACGAAAAGGTGCGCTGGCTCTGCTCGTACGCCGACGGACAGGAGAAAGTGCTGCTGCGATTCCTCTTGCGGCTCGAAACGATCGGATTGGAGCAGACGAAACGCGCGCTGAAACCACGCGCGACGAAAGGAAGGGGAGCGACGTAAGCAGCACGCAAAACGGTAACGGCAAGGAGGATAGGGACCATGCAAAAGATAAAACTGCGACTGAACGGTGTGCGACCTCTCATGATGCACAACGGGCGACTCGCCGACCCGATGAACGAATACGTGCGCGAGATGAAGAAGATTACCGGCAAGGGCAAAAAGAAAACGGACGATGACCTTCTCAAGCTGCGCTGGCTCGAATGGCGTGGTGGCCTCTACGTCGATGAGAAGGGTGCGCCGTGCATGCCCGGGGACAACATCCACGCAGCGCTGGTCGAGGGTGCGCGCAAGCAGCGCCTCGGCAAAGACGTCGATGCGGCGATCATGGTGGATGAGCCCGAGTTCCCGCTCAAGTACGAGGGAACGCGAGACGTGCAAAAGCTCTACGACGATCCGCGGTTCGTCGACGTGCGTGGCGCCGTCGTTGGCAAAGCGCGCATCATGCGAACGCGGCCGATCTTCCGGAATTGGTCCCTCGACATCGAGGTGAATTTCGACCCATCGCTCGTGAACGAGGCGCAGGTCATCGAGGCTGCACGCGCATGCGGAGAGCAGATCGGTCTCGGCGATAACACGCCGCGCTTTGGTCGCTTCTTGGTCGAGCAGATTTGAGCATGGCGGTGCGTGGCGCGGCGATGCGTGTCATGGTCGGACCAGGTCGGGTCAGGCGACGCAAGGCATGGAGTTCTCGGCTATCGGAAGGTGGCCGTGAGCTCTGTGGTTGGGTTTGGCGTGGCGGTGCACGTCAAGGCGGGTCTCGGCAGGGCGCAGCATGGCAAGGAGCTGTCCGCGATCGAGAGATTGCGAACAGCACTGTTGGTGCGGTCGGGATGGGTCTGGTTGGGCAGGGCCAGGATGGGCATGTCCAGTCCCGTCATGGCTCGGTTTGGCAGGAGTTTGGCAAGGAGCGATCGCCCGTTCGAGAGGATGGGCGGTTGCACTATGGCGGTGCGTGGCCTGGCTCTGTTGGCCGTGGCGCGATCGGTCGCGGAAGGGCAGGGCGCGGCAAGTTGAGGAGCTGTCAACAGTCGACGAGCCGAACTCGTGGTGAACGCGTGGGGACGTCTAAGCTCGGGCCTGACGACGTCCGCGCGGTACTCGGGCTCCACGATGTCGGCGCCATGCGCAAGGACATAGCTGAGCTGTTCGGAATAGCCGGCAAGTCCGTGGAGCGAATCGTCTATTTGGCGTCACGTGGAAGCACATCCACGAGGAGCGGAGCCGATGACCGCGAAGAAGCGCAAACCGAGTGAGGTGGAGGTGGTTGCGATGGCGATGTGGGCGCAAGGCAACTGGCATCATATGGCCCCGCCGCAGATTGAATGGCGACAGCGGCCGCTGGGCACAAGGGCGATGTATCGCGGCTTCGCTCGCGCATTCCTCCGCGCACTGAGGGGGGCTACTTGACCGCCGCCGAAACCAGACGCGCGTTCGAGAGACTGCGGGCAGCGCCTGTGGTGTCGGTCGCTTGGCGGGGTTGGCTCTGGTCCGGCATGCTCGGGCATGTCCCGGCACGGCTCCGGCAGGTCCGGGCATGGCACGGCGTGGCAAGGCGAGGGCCTTCGCCGGCGTTGAAAGGAATCGACAATGAACGAATCGGTCAAAGTAGCACTTGTTCACCCGATAGACTTCGAGTCGATCCGAAAGGGCGACGCCATCGGGCAAGCACAGATCGAGATCATTTCGCAGGTGCGCTACTCGGAAGATCCCGAGCGGTATCGAATCGAGCAGATGCAACTGAAAGGACAGATTGAGCAGCATCGACCCGATCTCGCAGTGGTCATGTCACGGCGATGCCTGCGCGTGCTCACCGATCCGGAGCTCGTCGGCTATCGGCAAACACGTCAGGAGCGCGACGTTCGATCGCTGAAACGCAACGTTGCCCTCGGCGCTCGCGTCGACCGATCGCAGCTTGGTGAGACCGAAGTGAGACGTGCCGATTGTCTCGACATGCACATCGCGGTGAGCGCCATCGAAGCGGATCGGAATCTGCGGGAGTCGAGAAAGAAGATTCGTGAACTGGACGCGCCCCCGGAAACGGCTCGTCTGCAAGGGAGGACGCAATGACGATACTCGTGACCATCAAACTGCTGGAAGCGTCGCCGGCGAGCACCGCAACGGCGTACGTCGACGATCACACGGTCGCGTGGGCGACCGAAATACGGCCCGAGCGCGCCGTGCGCGAGTGCATGAAACTCACCCGCGCCGTCGTCCTTGGCGAGCTGCGCTTCGCGCTGCCGTTCTGCGGCAAGCGCTTCCACGTGCCGTGGTGGGAAAAACGCGCGCGCGTTTCGCTGCGCGACGCGGCGCGCCTGCGCAAGAGGGGGCTCGCCCCGGCGGTGACATGACGCTAGCAGCGCGCCGACGAGCGACGGGCACGCTCTCGGCGGCGCAGGAGACGGCGCTCCGAAAGTACTTTCGGCGCAGCGATGATCTCAGCGCGGCCTCGTCGTCCACCGGCGCCATGCTCGAGCGACAGAGCTCGAAGTACCGCGATTCGGAGGGGCATCGCATCGCGGCAGCCGAGAGCTGGGTGTACATGCACCTGCACGAGGACCACACCAAGAGCGAGCCGAGCTACACGCCCGAGTACGGCGAGTTCCTCGGCGTCGCTGCCCTCTCGCGCCAGCTCATGGGGCTCTCGATGATCCACCACGCGGCGCTCGAGTGCTTTTACGGCACCGTCGGGATGCACTGGGAACAAATCTTCGAACGCTCGCGCGAGATCGGCAGCATCTACCACCTGACCGAGACGGGGCAGCGGCTCGTCGTCGCGTCGAACCTCGTCGGGCACGCCCCCCACCGCGTCATCGAGGATCTCTTGCGCGGGCAGGAGGGTACGCCGACCGAGGAGCGCGATCGCGACATCCGCCGCATGGACGAGGAGGCGCGCGAGCTGCTCGCCGACGCCAGAGGAGCATTTGCCAAACTTGCATGCGGCTGAAGCGCAAGCGCGTCCCCGCGTACGTTTCGATCCGCGCCTGTGCGGATCTGGCGGGCTGCCATCACACGACGATGCGCAACTGGGCGAAGGCGGAAGGCGTGCTGGTGAACCGCGCCGGGCGCGATCGCATCTCGACCGATCGGCTGCGCAAGGCCTTCCCGGAAATCTACGAGCGCGTCGCCGACGAGGCGTTCGGCGGCTGACGTTCGAGCTCGCACCCGGGTGCGCGACGTGAACCTATCTTGCAAGCGCTTGCGTTGCCCGTCAACTTATCCAGAGGGTCAGGACGTGGTTCTCGAAGTCGCTCCACGCCCAGATGGCAAGCGCGGCGGCGCCGACGAGTAATCAGCGGGCGGCATGGAGGAACCAGTAGCGCGGAGCGATTCGCGAATCACGAAAGTCCGCGCAGCGCAAGGTGTTTCACGTGGCACTTGCTAGGACGGACGGAAACGTTCCAGTTTGGTCAAAACGGCTAGCTTGGCCAATTCCGGCAAAACCCGTTTTGCATAAGGGAAAGGGCAGCGTGGCTCAGGAAGCCCCAACGCTGCCTCCTGACGCCCCGCTCAAACCGCCCGTGCTCCTCCACCGCCCCTTCGCCGCCCTTGCCCAGGTCCGCCTCTTGGTGCCGGCAACGAGCCGCCCTGTCGATTCGTCGCAAGGCCGACCCGGCGCCGCTCGTCTCGGCTTAACGCGGCGCGGCGAAGGCTCGTCGTCGCGCGACATCCAGGCCGTCCGCGCCGAGGAGATCCGCCGCGGCGCCCGCCGCCCGGTGCTCTGATGATCGCCGACTACGACTACGCTCACGACACGTCCTCGACGCAGTGGCGCGGGTATATATACGCCCCCACCACGGCCACGCTGCCGCCGCCGTTTTCGGGCAACATCGAGTCGTCTGAGTATATATACCCGACCACGGGGTACGCCGAGGTCAAGCTCTCGCGCGATCTCGAGCGCCGCCTGCACCGCGCCATCGCCGACGCCGCGCGCGCCAACGAAGCGATCGCCCGCATGCGCCGTGTGCTCGACGCCGCCCGAACGAGTCGCACGCTGCAGCTCGCCCCGCTCCCCGAGCGCGAGCGCCGCGGCCGCCCCGCTGCGCGCACGCAAGCGTGGGGCTTCGAACATCGCCAGCGCTGCCGAACCAACCGACGCGCGCGCCCTCTGCCCATTCTGCAAACATGAAACCTGCCAAGAGCACGAGCGCCGAGCCCGACGAAGCCGCCGCGGTCTGGATCGAACGCGCGACGCTGAAACCGTGGCCGCGTAACCCCCGCCACAACGCCGAGGCGGTCGAGAAAGTCGCCGCGTCGATCAAGCGATTCGGTTTCGGTAACCCCATCCTCGCGCGCAAGGCGGACAACGAAATCATCGCCGGCCACACGCGCGTGCTCGCAGCGGAGCTTCTCGGTATCGAGTTTGTGCCGGTGCGCTTTTTAGATCTCGATCCCGCCGACGCGCATCTGCTCGCCATCGCCGACAACAAGCTCGGCGAGATCGCCGAATGGGATGACAAAGAGGTCGTCACCATCATGGCCGAGTACAGCGCCGAAGACGCAGCGCTCGCCGGCTTCGAGGACGACGAGCTCGACAAGCTCGCCAAACAGGTCGCCGCCGACGACGACGATCCGCCGACCGTCGAGCTCGACGAGCACTTCGCCATCATCATCGACTGCACGAGCGAGGCCCAGCAGCTCGACCTGCTCGGCCGATTTCAAGCCGAGGGGCTCAAGTGCCGCGCCTTGATCTAGAGCTCTCGATTGACATCGAGCGCACGCCCCGCGTCACCCAGCTGGAGGGAATGTTCGACATTCCCGAGGCGAAGCGCACGACCGCCAAGTTCCATTTCGACGTCCCGCTCGAGCAGCGCGACTGGCAGATCGGGCTCATCGTCGGCCCGTCGGGCGCCGGCAAGAGCTCGGCCGCGAGGCACCTGTTCGCCGACGCGCTCGTCTCGAGCTACCCGTGGCACCCGTCGCGAAGCCTGGTCGACTCGTTCGATCCCGCCCTCTCGATTCGCGACGTCACCGCCGCCCTCAGCTCCGTCGGGTTCTCGAGCCCGCCGTCCTGGCTCAAGCCGTTCCACGTGCTGTCGAACGGCGAGCAGTTTCGCGCGACGCTCGCGCAGGCGCTCCTCGATGCGCGGCAGCTCGTCGTCGTCGATGAGTTTACGAGCGTCGTCGATCGCCAGGTCGCCAAGATCGGCTCGTGCGCGGTCGCGAAAGCCGTGCGCCGCGCCCCCGGCAAGCAGTTCGTCGCCGTCTCGTGTCACGAGGACATCGTCGAGTGGCTGCAGCCCGATTGGATCCTAGAGCCTCACGTGAGCCGATTCACGTGGAGGGAGCTTCAACGGCGCCCCGACATCGAGCTGGAAATCCGCCGAGTCCATCATTCGCTCTGGCGGATCTTCGCTTCACATCACTATCTGACCGCCGAGCTCAATCACTCCGCGGTCTGTTTTGCCGCGCTCTTGAACGGGCGCACCGTCGCCTTCGACGCGTGGCTTCCCTTCGTGGGAAAACTTCGCGACAAGCAGAAGGCGCGGCGAGGCCACCGCACGGTCTGCCTGCCTGATTATCAGGGCGTAGGGATAGGTCGCGCCCTGTTCGATACCGTCGCTAGCATGTGGTCTGGGCTCGGCTTTCGTGCATTCTCGAGGACAGCGCATCCGGCCGAGATCCGAAGCCGCACGCGGGGCGGAAACTGGCGCCTCACCCGCCACGGGTTCACCGCCAAAGACACCGGCCGGCAGAAGTCGCTCGCGAAGTCGCGCACGACGAGTCGCCGCGCTGCCTCGTTCGAATGGATCGGCCCGCCGATGCCGCTCGAGCAAGCGAACAAACTCCTCAATGCAACCTGACATCCGGATCGTGATCGCCCCGCGGGGATGGGTCTTCGTCGGGCTCTTCTCGCGCCGGGGCGCGCACTGCACCGTCGACGGCGGCTTCGTCGTGCGAACCTGGGGGACGAGCAAGGGGCTCGGCGAGCTCGCTCTTCTCGGACCGCTCGAGCGGACCGTGCTCGATCCTGCACCGTGCATCGAGCTGCCGAGCGCGGGCATCATCGCCACCTTGCGCTGCGACGCGGCGAAGTGGCAGGCGCTCTGCCGCGCAAGCGGCGACGAGCGGCAAACGAGCTTCGACTTGAAGAGCGGCGACGGGTACGGCGACGGCGACGGCGACGCAGCGGGCGACGGCTACGGCAACGGCTACGCCGGCGGCAACGGCACGCGCGACGGGGGCGGCTTCGGACACGGCGACGGCGCCAAGGATGGCGGCGGCTCGGGCGCGGGCGATCGCTACGGTCAGCGCGACGGCGACGGCGACGGCGACGGCCGCGCGTACGGGTACTCTGCTCGCGCGAGCGCTTGAGCTCGACTAGTCGTGGTCGTCGACGTTGGGAATGCGCAACGCTAGGCGCGGCACGGATAGTGACTGCTCGATGTGCACGACGAGCTCGGCGGGGGGCTCCCAGATGTTGAGACGCCCCTTGATGGCGAACGGCTCGAAGGGGCGCACGTTCGACAGATGCCACGCATACTCCCCGGGCTTGATGCTGCTCTCGCACGCTGCCACCGCGTCGAGGTCGCTGGCTGGCACGATATCGTCGAGCGTCACGACACAGAGCGCGACCCCGAGCGGACCGAGCTCGTAGGGTGTGCCTCGTCGCGGGGTGCTCGACGCGCAGATGATGAGATCGCCGCGGTAGTCGACGTGCCACGTCCGCAGCTCGATGGTTTTTTGCCCCGACGCGATAAGACTCGCCCAGGGTTGTTTGATGGAAAGCGCCTTCATTTGCTGCGCGGCGGCTCGCTGGCTTCCCAGAGAACGTGACGCACCCAATCGGCGTAGCGGCGAAAGCTCGAGCGCTCGAATGCTGCTTTAAAGCGCGCGTCCTCCGTCGCGGCGACGCGCACGTAGAGAATGATTTCCGGCACGCCCGACTTCGTCGTGCTGGGTTTTTTCGACTTCGACTTCGATGATTTGTCCATGGAGCTCTCTTGTAGCAGAGCGCTAGCGCTACGCAAGCTCTCATTTGGCGCGTCGTCGACAGCGTCGTCGACAGCGTCGTCGACAGCGTCGTCGAGCGCGACTCCCGCGGTCTCGACGTCGATAACAGCGCTCGATTCCCAGTGCTGAGCGACTGCCAGAGCCGCTTTCGCGTCGTCGAGCGACTTCTGTGCGCTCGCGCGGCGCTCGCGCATGAGAGCGAGCCTCTCTGCTGCTGCTGCTGCTGTAATCATCGAACTTCCTCCAGATTGCAGCTCGCGTCGTTGGGTAAAAGATGAAGCGTGCGCCCGTCGTCGAGCCAGATGAGCACGAGATTCGCCGCGACGGCGGCGACGTTGCCCTCGCTGCGCTCGAGATGCTGCGCGCGCAAGCGCACGCGCATCCCCTTGCGGAACGAGTCTCGAATGCACGGGGTCATTGGCGGCGCGCCCAATAGATCTCGTCGCCGTACCCGCACACCCAACCGTGCTGGGTCGGTCTAGCGAGACTCCAATCGTACTGCCACGTATTGAAGTCGCCGCGCGGCAGCGCTAGCCGAAGCTGCGACCAGGCGCAGACGACCGCTCTTTCCGGCTCGCACGAATACTCGGCGACCGCCTCGCCCGTGCTGACACGATAGACGGTGGTCATCGTACCCTCGTGACGAACAGGCTCGGGCTGCCGACTTGCGGGATCTCGTGCTCGTCGCCAATCGCGAGAGCGCGCAGCGGCAGAGCGTGCTCGCTGTCAACGTAGGGCAGCACGTCGGCGAGATCGCACGGCATGCCGTCGAGCTCGTAGCGCTCCGCCCCGCGCTCTCGCGAGCGCTCGAACCCTAGCACCGTCAAGTCGTCGTCGTCGTGTCGTAGGTCATTCATCATGGGATTTCTCGTTTCGTTGGGGGGGAAAGGGGGGACGTTCTTTTAGGCTTTCGTGACGAGTCGCAGCACGCCCGCGGGCTTCGCGGCTGGTTTCAGCGCGGGATAACCCGGGCCGTCGAGTCGCATCGGCATGAGCACGATCACGAGCTCGGGCACGTGGGGATTCGTGATGCGCGTCGCCTCGAGCTCGCCCACGAATTCGATCCGCAGACCGGGCTCGCGCTTGATTGACATCTCGCTCGCGTCCACGAACGCAGCGCCCGCGTCGGCGAGGTAGCTCGCGTTGAGATTCATCCACCGCAAGCCCTCGCGCTCGGGATCCATCGTCGGCATGACTTGCTCGTAGGGCGGAAACTCGTAGTCGCTGCGATCGGAAAAGATGAAAGTCGTGTTGCTCGGCGCGACGTGAATCGACCGATCGCTCGAGTCGAACGACACGATGCCGACTGTCAGTTTCTTGATGGCGCGCTGCAGGTCGAGCACGGTGTAGCGCGAGATGAGACACGAGCCCGGCTCGATGCCGTCCACGTTGACAGCGAATTTCGCGAGGCGATGCCCGTCCGACGACACGGCGGTCAGGGTGCGCTCGCCGAGCTCGAGATAAAGACTGTTGAGCGCCTCGCGCGTCTCGTCTGTCGAGATGCTGCGAATCGTCGCCCCGATGAGGCGACGCAGGGCGGAAACTTCAATTTCGAATTTCACGAGCACACCCACACTTTCGAGACACCGAGCGCGATCGCGAGGATGGCGGCAGCTTTTTTCGCGTCGGCGAAGCTCGACTGCGGAAAGAACGTCGGCTCGGCAGTGCGGCTGCCGATGGCGAATGCCCAGTAGCCGACGCCGCGGGGCGATTTTCCGTGAGCGTTGATGTAGTCGGTGGTGTGGATTTCGATCTTCATTTGGGGTCTCGTTTTCGTTTCGTTCGTTCTGACAATCTTCATACTAGCGGACCGCTAGCGCGGCGCAAGCAAACTTCAGGAGAAATCCTCTGCGAATCGAGCGAGCGTGCAGCCGGCTCGAGCGAGCGCTGCGTCCTCAAACTTGCCGATGCGGCGAAGCGCGCTCATGTAGAGTCGATTGTTTCGCTCGGTGGGGTCGCGTCGCCAAATCGTGGCGAGCTTGTCCTTGCGGGCGGTGAGCGCGAGGTACTTCGGATCTACCCAGCAGGCGGCAAACACGGCGGCTCGTTTCGGGTCGGGCATCTTCTTCATCGTCTTCATGATCTTCATTCTGACGGACCGCTAGCGCAGCGCAAGCGATATTCCGTCGCGTTGCAGGGAAAGATTACGCGCTCGAGACAGCGCGATTGGTGACGAGCTCGCCGTCTCGCGTGATGATGCGCACGCAGGAGCCTTCGAAGCAGGGCGAGCGAAGCATGCGAAACGCTGCAGCTTTCGCGAGAGCGAGCGTCTCGGCGCCGTCTTGCTCGGCGATCGTGCCGTCGCTGTACAAGCCTTGGATGATGTAGGTCGGGTCGTCGGTGGTCGTCGTCGCGTTCTTCATGAACATCAGTCTGACGGACCGCTAGCGCAGCGCAAGCGCTCGAGCAGGGATTCTAGGAATAATCCTCGCCCCAATGGGTTCAAGTACTTAGGCGATCGCTCGCTCGAGCGCTCTTGACGAGCTCTGGCGCGCTCGACGACGCTCGACAGACGAGAGCTCGCTTTCTCGTCGCGCGCCCTTCTGTCGCTGTCGTGCTGCGCGCGTCGTTCATTCGCAGCGCTGTCGTCGCTCGTCGTGCTCGACGCTCGTCGTCGAGGGCTCAGGCGTCGGCGCAGTGTTCGAGCAGCTCGGTGATTTCCTTGCACGTCGACTCGACTCGACGCAGACGTTCCTCGTGCTCTCGTCGCGCTTGCGCGTAGGCGTCGTCGCCCTGCACGTAATAGTCGCGAGCGTTCGGCGCAGCGTCGGCGAGCGCGCGCAGCGCATCATGAAGAGCGCGCGCGGCGCGCTCGTACCCTTCGACGAGCTCGACCTTGCCCGTCCCGTTGCGGTGAATCGATGGCGTTCTCACGAATCGCAACCGAGCAGCGCTCGGCCCTCCGTCGTGGCGAAGTAGCGACGACCGTCCCACTTGCCAATCAGGCGTTGTTTCTTCAGCCACGAGATCGTCGACGAGCCGAAGTCCCACGGCGAAATCCCGTCCGCCATTGCGGCAGCGTTGAGGCAGCGTCGGCGCTTGTCGCTGAGCGAGCTCAGATCGACGGCGGGCTTCGGGGGAGGCGCTTCTTTCTCGGCGAACTCGCCCTCGTGCACCTTGATCGCGCTCGCGAGATGTTCTCGCGCTTGCGCTGCGTCCGCGCCGTCGCCCTCGGCGCGCGCGCGAAGCGATTCGATGTAGCGCGCGCTCGAGTCGCGACGCTCGACGACCCAGCGCGCTCGCACGTCGGCGACCATGCGCTCGAACGGGAACGTAGCGGCGTCGACATAGCCGTCGGGCGTCGCCACCATGCGGTGCGCGGCGACGTAGCTATCGTGCAGAACAGTCGCGAGCTCGGCGTCGTCCTCGAAGGTGTAGAGCAGCGTTCGCAGCATCGGCTCGAGCTCGTGGTTGCTGAGCAGGCTCCCGAGCACGGCGGCGAGCGTCTCGCGCTTGGCTTTCACGACGCACCTCGGTCGGTCGTGAGGGTGTCGACATAGGCGCGGATGCGGCGCCCGAGTTCGGCGTCGTCGATGTCGTCTGCGAGCGCAGCGCGACCGACGGCAGAAATCTTCGACAGGTCCATGATGTTGACGGGGATGCCGCAGCAGGTTGCGTAGTAAGCGCGCATGACGCGGGCATCGATGGCTTTGGATGCGGCTTTCTGTTGACGTGTCACTG